>ERZ1026898.201-NODE-201-length-40989-cov-5.175991_pt1 | contig 40989 bp, 59 predicted proteins | sample MGYA00380178_ERZ1026898 | MGnify/ENA primary metagenome ERZ1026898 (study PRJEB33269, sample SAMEA4719814) | human gut metagenome | biome: human-associated habitat; feature: organic feature; material: feces | place: Cameroon | collected 2013-10 ...
CCACAAAGGGAGCCAGATGGGTCAGGCTGATGCTCTGGCCGCCGTACTGGTTGGAGGCCACCTGTGCAATGATCTGGGTGGCAATGTTGCAGGCAGTGGAAAAGCTGTGGGGCTTATCAATGCCAGTACCAGAAATAACAGTGCCGTTCTGCAGCATATCCTCCAGGTTCACCAAGTCGCAGTTATGCATGTGTTGGGCAAAATAATCTGCATCATGGAAGTGGATCAGACCATCTTCATGTGCTTTAACAATTTCTGGGTCCAACAACAGACGAGCGGTCAGATCCTTTGACACCTCGCCGGCCATATAGTCACGCTGAACGCTGTTGACCGTGGGGTTCTTATTACTGTTCTCCTGATTGATCGCATCATTCTTAGCGTCGATGATTTCAAGGATACTGGCATTCGTCTTTTCCTTGTCGCGAATTTCCTGACGGAGCTTTCGCCAGTGGCTATAAGATTCAGCTACATCAGCAAAAGGACTTGCTTTCAACTGCTCAATGACGATATCCTGAATTTGCTCGACAGAAAGAGTGTTTGGCATCTCAGCGATATGATCCGCAATCGCATTCGATACACGAGAGTCAATACCGCCGGGAGTGGTGGTCATTGCTTTTTCGATAGCATTTACAATTTTATCTTTATCAAATAAAGATTTTGTTCCATTTCGCTTAATAACATACTCCATGAGGCATTACCTCCTTATCAATAATAACGCTGCTCACCCATCATATTTGCGGCGTAATTCTCATACCAACGAGCCTTCTCTTCATCCTGCTTTGCGGTCACACCGGGCTTAGAGCCATCACGGAAACGATACTTGTAGGCATTGCAGATACAGAACCAACGGACGGCATCGTCGCCATACAGCTTGCGCATATTTTCGATGCACTCAGTGCCATGATAATGAGCGGGACCATCTACATACTCGTAATCGGTAGAATCTTCGGGCTTGTCTTCGTCATCGTGATCGTTTAGATCTGCGTACTCACAGTTCTTGCAATCACCATCACAATCGTCAATATCGTCGTTTTTTTTCTCGTCTTCAACGGAATCATCTTCTTCATAGTGACAAATACAATCGCCGTCGCCAGTCATCTCGCCATACTCGCAATTTTCGCAATCATAATCACATTCAGAATCGTCAATGTCGATATCCTGCTCATGAATTGCAAAAATCAGAGACAAACGAGGCATAGTATCGAAACCATCGATGTCAAGATCATTCGCCAACGCCCGCAGTGCGTCTGTATCCATTTCCTTCAGGCCGCCAATCTCCAGTCGCCCAAGGCGATGCCCAGTCTCTTCGTCAACCTCGCCTGTAGCAGTCACAATAACAGTTCCAAGCAGCTTATCATCATAATCGGGAGAGTCGCAGGTTTCAGGTTCAATCTTTTCGTCTTTGATGTTGTTCAGAACAGCCATATAATCCTCCTGATGACTCTTATAAATATCTGCAAGCAAAGGATGTACCTGAGAAGTGGTTTTGCCATCGCTCTGCTCTGCTAAATAACGAATCCATTCCTTTGGTTCAAAAATCTTCATAGCTTTTTCATTTAGTTCGTGATTGGAATACGCATGAATTAAAGTCATCGGAAAGTTAAAGCCCGGCATATCGTAAATCAGACGCAGGCGGCCATTCTCAATCAAGATATCGCAATTATTAATATTCATATGTACTCTCCTTACTTCTCTACGGTTTTATATACATCTGCCAGTTTCGGATGCCGCCCACAACAGCGGTTGCCTTCAGGACAGAACGGATACTTGGGATTTGCTTCACAGGACGGAACCATCCATGCGGCAAGTTCAGGGCAAACTGTGGCGACTTGACTCTTGATCATCTGAAACATCGACCGGATTTCACTTTGAGCTCGAGTGCAAAGACGCAGATGGCTCATTTCAATTAGTGACCGTGCATTGATTGTGACGTATAACTTGGTGCAGCATGCATTCGGCAGGACGGCACGGGCATCTTCATTGGCAGCGTCATGATACTCTTTGAGAATACGATAGTTGTTTGCAGCGTCCGTCATCATTCCATCAAACACGTCCGCGTCTTCTCCATTGAACGGATTGACATAATCAAAATTATCCATGGAGACGTATCTCTGTGATTGTACACTCAGGCTGATATGACGATGACGACTTAATTGTGCCAACAGTGCTCGACTAACGCCGCTTACTTCAAACGTAAATGAAATGTGTTCAAGCACACTCCGATGACCCGTCGCTTTGCATCCCTTTACGATTCGATATGTATCTGTCGGTTCGGAATCATAACAGACACTCGCTGCCAGCTCTGCAATCGACAACGGATTTTTATCTCCATCTGAATTGACTGGTTGTGAATATGAGATCAACTTAACTTCCACTTACTGCTCCCTCCCTAATAAAATCTTCTACTGTTTTTTCGCCAGTCAGCACTTGTAATAACTGTTCTGGCGATAATTTATATGTAATAACATCGCCACATTCGTAACCGTATCGCCGCAACTGACGATAGTATTCTGCTGTAGCGCGTTCTTTGCGACCCAACTCTCTTTGATCGATTCCTGAAACCACAAGGCCTCACCTCCCTTCTTATTCTGTATTCACTACTTCAACCTCAATTTCGTAATCGTATTTCCAATATTTTGGAAACGCAACCATTGTGCCGTGTGCCCATAAGAAATAGATTTCATCCAACTCTGCTACAATTTCGTATCGATTACCGTAGCGGAGTTGCCAACATAAATTTTCGTCTTGATAATTAAGTTTTAGATATCGACGCGTCCAACTTTTCATGACGTGCTCTCCTTAGCGTTCCCGAGAGAGCTTCTTCAGCGTTTCGGAGATCATCAATTGCACAATCGATAAACTCAGGCTCACAAAACTCAAAGTGATTCCAAGCAATTTCAAGTTCTTTGAGATCTCCTTTAAGTCCACTTTTGATTCGTTCATCATTATTCATACACCGTTCCTTTCAGCATCTCGAAATATGGGTCGCCATCTCGTTTTTCCAGCTGAGTCAATTGGCCATCATTGGCCACAGAATATAGACGGAAGTTTTTATAGATCTTATCGCCTTTGATCGTAGCCAAAGATGTGATGATGTAGTTGATGTTGTGTTCTTCTGTGCCATCCCTAAGTTGAACCTCAAGTCGTTCTTTCTTTGGAACAGCGATTTTTTGAAAATCGTTCATCTTTAGTCCTTTGGCATGGAATATACTTTTGTTCCGCAGGCATATTCGTCGCAAATTTCATCGATGACATCATAACATCTATCTTCAGACTCATATTCGCCAAGAATAATTCCACGGCTTGTAGCGTCCTGTCTTGCATAAACTTGGAGCCCAGATGTGTCAATAACCGCCATGCAATCTAAATTTATAACCCTTTTGTCTTTTGTTAAAAGTAGCATTTTACACCTCACAAATCAGCAAGCTGTGCAGGAGACCAGACATCTGGAATATCCCAATCTTCTTCCGATTTTCCATTATAAATTCCGTAGAAATATCCTTCGGACGGTACATAGATGATTCGTTGCCAGCCATTCATTCCATGTGACTTCTTTGGCTCAAAATCACGAGTCAAAATTCTACGTCCGCCACTACTATAAGCAGCTGCCTTTGTAGGAACTTCAACACATTTATTATCCAGAATCCGAAGAATGTGCTTAATGGACTTCTTGGAAAGATTCATAGCTTTCTCCTTATCCGTAACTCACTTCGTTCTTGTCGTTTCGGAACCGCACAAAGGTCGGGAATTGCAGAGACTCAAGGCCGGTCTTTTTATCGCAGCTGACCTCTTTATACTTGCACTCGACAATCTTGCCAATGTAATCATCGGGATTTTCCCACACAGTAGCTCTCATAGCGTCATCAAAACCAGAACCTATGCGGAGTTCATTACCTTTGTAGTCAACAACCAGAGCGCCCATCGTGCCGGCCAGACGGTTCTGACCTTCCTCAATCGCAGTAATACGAAGATCAACAGTATAAAAACGCTTGATTTTAAGACATCCAGTGTGACGCGCCCGTTTATAAGGAACCGATGTATTAAGCATGAGCCCTTCCCAATCATGTTTAACTGCATAATCGAGCCACTGAGGAATCACACTTTGATCAGTACCTTCGTAGACCATCGGTACGACCTGGATATTTTTGAGCCCTTTCTGCTCGATCGTAACGGCTAAATCTTCAAGCCATTTACGACGGAGTTTATATGGAGTAACAAAAGAACCATCTTCATAAGGAAGGCTGCCTTTGCCGTTCTCAAACTCATCAGTAGGAATCAAATCAAACACAACGAACTTGATCTGGCTTTTATCTCCATCCGAGTTCAACATACCAGTGCCAACCCGAAATGCCTCGCCGTCTGATAACCCTCTGCTATTACGGTATACCAGCTCACCATCGTAGACGTATTCATCAATCAGAGATTCATCGCCAAGCTCTTTGATGATGTCATTCTTAATATGGTCGAGGCCGGTAAACTCTTGTCCCTGACGAGAAATGAACTTGCCACGGTAGAAGGTGCCCCGGTTACCATTCATCTTGCGGCTGAGACTGAACCAGGTGCCCGGCTTGAGTTTGACCTTATCGATAGGATATCCCTGCTGGACCTCCCAAACCGGAATGACCACTTTGCCAAAAATTTTATTAACCGTAGCAGCTTCAACACCCAAAGGCAAATTCTTAGTGAACACTCGAATCAGAAAATCTTTATGTGAAGCATTCCAGTAGATATAACTGGCTGCCATTGACAAAGCCATGTCAGAGCCGGTGTTGCACTCAGCCAGGAATAAGCAGATATCTTGGAAAGTGTGTGGAAATTTATCCACGATTCGCACCTTCTTGTTGATCTTCGCCTTAGAGATTCCTGTTGTGATCTGCGGATCGAGAATGAAATCAAGGAAGAAAAATAACGGATTCTCACCAATCTCGTTCTTAGCATCCAACAAGATTGTTGCCTTATCGGTCTTTTTGTGGCCTTCTGAAGTTTTTTTGTCAGTGTTTCCAGCTTGTCCAACAGCACACCGTCCAAAATCAGCTCGCCTTCAAAATCAAGTGATGATGTCATCTTCAGTCCCCTTTCTTGTTCTCTTGGTTTTTTGCGGTAATTCATAATGAGTCAGCGCTTCACGCATTTCGTGGAGAAGAAATGCATGAATCAGCCATGATGTAGTATCTGGATCGCAGAAAATAATCTGACAGTTATATCGAGCAAGCCATGTGGTGAGACTGCCCAGCAGTGAAGCGGGTGTCATTTTACTGCGATATGCACCGCGATTGATCTTTTCCCATGAACCGTTTTCAATAAGTATGTAAGTTTTTGCTCCGGCAGCAGCCGCCCTGTCGAACTCTTTGGCGAACCGAATTCGATTCGTTGTGAAGTTGCCGCAGATTTCATCTATGGAATTTTTTCTTTCAATGGTCACCTTATCTGCCAGCGAGAATTTTTCGCCATTGGGCAGTGTCACCTCAGCACTATAATCACCGAAATCCAGCCGCTTACGCATATAAGCACATGGGAACGATGAGAGTCGCTGATGTAGAAGTGGAGTATCTTTTTCGCGGTCATCCACAATAATCACCATAGACTTGAGGATCTGAGTGATTTCGTTATATGTCACTTTGTCACCTCCTCTCATCTGACGTGTACGTATTTGCGAAGAATCGTTTCTTTGTCGGTCTTAGACTGAATCCACTGACCCTGCTCGTCTTTCGACCAACGGCCTTCTTCCCGCTCTTCATCGATGCGGAGGATGTCACCTTTCTCGATTGGAGCAGCTTCCAGAGTACGGGCTTTCACCTTAAGACGCCGCTGTTGCCCGGTTTTGAGGACATAGGCTATAACCGTTTTATTGGAGAACTTGCCATCAATATCCAAGACATAGATATAGGAATCTTTGAGCTTCGGCATAGTAAGCTGGATGTAGCCAAGGCAATCAGCTTCATATTGGATGCGGTCTGTAATTGAAGTTTTGATATCTTCTGTTTCTCTCGCCAAATTCCGAACAATACCAAGCCAATCCACATTGACATATTTTTTCTCAGTCTCTTTTTCGCACAAATGAAGCATCGTGTCATGAGAGAAGAGCCGATCCATGTCAATCTTGTTAAGCTGCTTTGCTCCGAAGTATTTATTAAAGATATCCACCTGGGCAAGAAGCTGATTGGGGTTCCCGAACTCCGAAAAGAAGTCAAGCTTAATAAGAATTTTAAGCTGGCTACTGTCCGCGATTTTCTTCATTTTGTTCACCATAAGCAGATCAATGAAGGAACTGAACTTATCATTGCGGAGCTTGTAGAATTCACGACTAAGCCTCTTGTTCAAATACTTGATAGATTCCATGCCTTGATATATCTTTTTGTCGTTTCTATCGTAGACATATTCATCTCTTGAATGCCTGAACTTGATTGGCATAATTTGAATTCCACGCTCGCCAGCTAATTGAGTTGCCTTGATGATTTTGTCCTGCGTATCTGCTGTATTAAGCAACGCTGTAATAAACTCATGTGTGTAGTAATAGCGATAATACGCACAATAATATGTAAGGATCGAGTACCCTGTAGCATGGTTCAAACCAAACTGATAAGAGGCAGAGTTCTCGATAACCTGCAAGAATTCTTTTGCTTCTGTTTCGGCGGTTTCTCTTGATTTTGTTGAGTGATTACAATAGCCATTCAGGATACGAGGCATTGCCGCATCCAACTCCGCCTTGTTCTTGTGACCGATTGCACGGCGAACACTATCTGCATCACCGCCGCTCATATCACAGAACTGTTGGAGGAACGCGATGGTCTGTTCCTGAAAGACAAGCCAGCCCAGGCTATCTTTTAACAGCTCGTCGATTTCAGGCGACGGATTATGATTTGCTTCATGCCGGAAGAGCTTGTCTCTGTAAGAAGCGCCACCGGGTCGAATGGCTGCCGTGACCAAGCTCAGATCTGCGATACTGTGAACATCGTATTTTTTGAGCGAATCAAAAGCGAAGTCCTCAACGAACTGGAAAATGCCAACCGGAGACGTTTTCATATCTGCCCAGACTGCCTGGTCATCGAAATCCATTTCCCAAGTGTGCGGATACGGAATATCAGCCAGCTTACAGGTTTTATCAATAACAGACACTGTATCAAGACCGAGGATATCGTACTTTGCCAGACCGACTGCATGAGACGCTTCCATGTCAAGACACAGAATAGGCAGACCGTCTTTATCTTGGAAGACACCATACCTTTTATAGAGGTCGATTGGAGCGATGATAACGCCGGCAGGATGGTGAGACAGCGATACAATTGTTCCCTGCAATCCATCGAAGTAGTAGAAGATATCAGGATGGTCTGCACGGCACTTTTCAGCACTGGCATCGTATTCCTTTTTCACTTTTGCGATTCGATCAAGGGAATAAGGATTCTTGGATTCATCTACATCTGGGTTTTCTCGCTTCCAGACTTTAGCAAGGGCTCGTCCAATCTCGTCGATTGTCGCTTTCCCTGCCAGAGTACCCATAGCCAGAACGTATGCACATTTCTCACGGCCGAACGATTCAAAGATGTGGTTGTAAATCATGGGACGATAAGCATCTGGCACGTCGATATCGATATCACCAATCTCGACACGGTTTTCATTACAGAATCGTGAGAACACCAGATTCCAGCGAGCCGGATCAACATCGATGATGTCTGTGACGAATGCACACCGAGAACCTGCAACAGAACCACGACTTGGTCCGAACGGAATGCCTTCACTTTTGCCCCAAATCATCAGGTCGCTCATAGAAAGCATAAAGCCCAGCATGTTGGTTTTCTTAAAAACTGTAAGCTCCTCTTCAACATCTGCCTTAAACTGTGCGACTTCAAATTCAGGAATGACACCGCGACGAATTTTGTCGTTCAGCATATCATGGGTTCGTTTGATGTAAACCTTAGCATCTGATTCAGAAGTCCCGGTCAAAATGGGATATCGTGCCTTTGTGCTTAGAGTGAAATCAGTGACACTATCTGTCATCCGATTCGTATTCTCGATTGCTTCCATCCAGACTTCACGAGGGAGTGCATCTTGCACAGTGAACGCGTCGACCAGCTCATTGTAAGACTTGAAGGTCAAATCAAATTCGTCCTCACCAGTGAACTCGATTCCCTTGCCCATCATAAGGATCTTTCGGCACTCTGCTTTATACGCATTTAGACTGTGGGTGTCAGTTGCAGCAATCAGTGGCTTGTGATATTTCTTGGAAAGCTCCCAGAGATACTGGTTATATTCCTTTTGATCGTCACAATCGTGATACTGGATCTCATAATAGTCATAGGTTTTGCATAGTTTGTCATAGACTTCCTGACGAAATCCATCACATTCTGACGTGTATTTGCGAAGTGGGCTTGCCAGACAGGCAGAGATTTTGATGATATTATCAGACAATCCAAAGAATTCTTCAAAAGTAATGCGCGGCTTATAATACTTGTGATCAGCATCATAAGACGTGCCCATCACCTTGTTCAGCTCCAAAACACCACGAGCATTTTTGCAAAGAAGAATCGTATGGAAGTTGTCGCGAACTTTATAGCGTTCGGCATCCATCATTTTACCGATTTCCTCTTGTGCTTCCTGCGGGTCCCAGCCTTGATAAGATTCATAAACCTCGTCTGGAATCTCTGGATAGTGATATATCTCAGAAGTAAGATACACCTCACAACCAACGATAAACTTTAATCCCTTCTTTTCTGCGTACTGTTTCTTTTCAGTCCAGTTAAGGTTGTAACCATGGTTGGTAGAAGCAATCGCTTTCATCCCGTAAGAAGCAGCGAGATCAACATAGTCTTCCCATTTTGTACAAGAATCAAGGAGCGAACCTTTATCGTCGTGCAAATGGTATACAACATAGTTTTGCTCCATGAATCCTCCTTAAAACAAATCGTCTATACCGACCATGTTTGGGTCTTTTGCCGCATAAAACGGACGTTTGTTGATGCAATCCCGAAGCGGTTCACAGGTTTTGCGATGACCACAGAGATTGGTACAGAAGAAATTGGGACTGCCATTTTTTTCTTCAATCTCTCGTGCAGGCCATTCGCCACTGCGTTTCCGCTCCTCGAATTCATCTGCTGTTTCGTTTATGTAATCAATGCATTCTTTGCGTAGTTCATCGGTAACAGGATATGGTCTGACATATGTGGTCAATTTGAACTGGCAGCGAATATCTTCCGGCAGATCGTTGATATTATTCGATTCGATAAATGCTTGGGTAACAATTTCGATTTGCTCACTGTCATACCCGGCGGCTTTCATTTTGGAACGAACCGTTGACCGCAGCGTGTAACCCACTTTGCATCTATCAAGCACCTTTTCAGCTGGTTTTGCACGTTTTCCAAATCCGGTTTCATATGTAACCTTGCAGTATTTCACCATGATCCAACAAGGAACGGCCGTTTTGAACCCAGCCTGTTCAAGAGCCAGAGTGTACGCGACCAGCTGACGACCATAGTGAAGCAGATCTTCGTCCTTAAACTGACTGGAAGTTTTGATATCCAACACTTGCAACCGCCCATCTGGTAGGACACGAATCAAATCCGCATAACCTTGAAGATAGCGATCATCACGAATCTTCAGAATAAGCAGCTTCTCGACTTCATACTCGCCTTTTGGACTGATCCAATCACGAGCCATACAGCGCATGTTTGAGATCCATTTATCACGAATGCCATTGCCGCCATCTCTCGTTTTTGGAAAATCAATCCCAAGCATATCGAGTTCATCTAGACCGTTTTCAATGGCAGGACCAATATCCGCTTCTGTGTTCTTTCCTTCAATAATCCCTTCCAGCGTATCGTGGACCACAGTACCAAGAGATGAGTACACATTGGCGCACTGTTCGCGCTTTTCGACATATGTAAGATATGCATTATACGGGCAATCATGAATCGTGCCGAGCTTTGAATAGCTGTACACTTGCGCCCCTTTGTCGTATAAAACCTGTAGTTCTGGGGCAACGGCTCTTTGACCCATTTACATCACTCCTCCACCCATTTCACATATTTTGTTACGCCCTCTTTGTAAACATCCTTACCAAGATCAGCGATATTCATTTTGGAGCCCTCCTGAATTAACCCGTCAGGCCAAATGTATCCAACCTTTGTTTTTAAGATCGGATTGTTCACGATAAGTTTTTTGCACTCATTGACCAGGTGCTCTTCTTCAAGTCCTTCATCGTAAGCCAAAATGATTTTCTTTGGCAGCATTCGTTTGATGTATTTAGCCTGCGTATCTGATACATGACAGCCGCACGTTGCGAGGGCAATATTACAGCCGAACGAATCGCATTGCTGGACTGCCTTTTCAGATTCAAACAGAACGATGTTCCCTGTTTCCTGAATCCGATAATAATTCTCAGCGTATCCAAATAGTGTTTTACTGCGCGGACAAGCGATCAATGGATACCAGCGTTTATCGTGTTCACACTCGTAATTGGCGCGGCCCATAATGCCGACCAAAGAACCATCAGTTGCACGCTCTGGGATCGTGATTCGATTTGATTCCACATCATAACCGACACCGAATTTTTGCTGAGTATCAAGGCTGATACCATCTTTAATGAAGCGGAGATTGTATTTATTAGCATACGGTTCCAGAGTCTCCTCCGGGTACGTTTTCAAATCTTCCATCTCTTCTTCATAGTCAGGCATCAGTTTTAAAAAGAATCCACCGAACGGCCAATGCGTTTTGATGTTGACCTCTTCTTCTGAGATGCCAGCCTTTTGTGCAGCGAATTTCAAAGAATCTGGAAATGAATATCTTTTGACATCCATAATCAGACTGAAAAGATTCCCCTTTTGGTTTGTAGAGAAAACAAAGAACCGAAGCGTACCGCAATCGAGCATACAACTAGTTGGATTTCGCTGCTCTTCCCGAGCGAACCGCAGATTATTTTTGAGAGGGTTGAACTTGATATTTTCAAAGCCAAGTGCTTCAAGGATCTGAATGATTTTGTCTGGCTGATTTTCAAGCTTAGACGTTAATACATTGACATCCATTCATATCGAAGCCTCCCTTCTTATTTATCTGTGGTCGTACTGGCCATGGTCATTTACAATGGTACAGAAACCAATTTCGATCCAACGGTTCCAAGCTGAATCCCACTGATAAAGAAGAGTTTGGCCATCTTCATCAGAACGAGTTTTATTCAAAAAAAGAACCATATATTTTTTGTCTTTATCCATGATGAATGGCTCTTTGATTTTTGGATTATCCTTATTCCGCCGATAGGGATTGCAATCAAATTTCTCACCGGTATATTCGTCCTGCCAACATGCCCTGGCAAATACAGCTTGAGCCACCACTTCTTTTATCTGTTTTGAGTTTGACAGACAAGTTGCGTCAAGCCAACGCTGATTCGTAGTATGTAATGCCAACTGGAAAGTACAGATCATAGCGACCTGTTCTTTTGAAACGGTATTAAAAATGCGACGACTGTTCATCAACAATGCCTGCCACATCTTATCGTCAATACCGTCATCCGATTTCATGGTGTCATAGATGATTGCCTTTGTGCCGGATCTTGCAAGACGCTTGATGTACTGAAGCACCTTAGAAGTGTCGTTTTCGAACATTTTTACAAAGCGAATATTGGAATACTTTTCTTTTGTAATGGCTGCCGCCTTACGAAGCATCTCCAATTCTTCTTCATTAAAATGGCCAAGGCTGAGCTTTTTACGGGTAATTTTCCAGTAGTCCAATTCTTTCGTGAGGATGTGAACCAGTAACATGTTTTTATATGCTTTGCTCTGCATCTCGTTTGAAATAATCGCAACGCCTGTGCCGCCTTCTGCAAATGGGAGGACCATATTTTCAAAGATAAAACTTGACTTTCCTGTACCGCTGTGACCAGCAAACAAATACATATCCCCAACAGGAGCGCCAAGTGTCAGATAATTCAATAGAGGTGCTCCGGCTGCATAACTGATTCCCTGATCCATGCCGGCATTGCACTGCTGGATGTATCTTTCATCAACAACAAGATTTTCGATTTTTGAATCGTTGCCGGTTGTCAGCGCCACACTGTTATTGAGCAGCTCGAAAGTGTTATACACATCTTCATTCGTGGCATCATCAAAGCGCTCCGGGTGACTGAGTAGATCGTCATACTTGGTGGCCAAGATTTTAAGCGTATTCATTTTGGCTATCTGGTTGTAATAGCTGTCCGTATTTTCCGGATCGACCAGATCCATCATCGCCTTACAAGCACGCCATCCGTTCAACTCTTCGTAGTGCCGACGTAGTGTGGGTTTGTCTGCCAGATATGTATCGAGAGTGATGTTATCGATATTAGAAAAGCCCTGCCGACGAATGCCGCGACCGACCATGAAATAGAAAACCTGTTCTTCACAGATCAGAGTTTTATCTGTTCCTTCGTTGATGTTTTTATAATCGTCGTATCGCTGGGGATCTTTCCAAAGACAAAAAACAAAACTTGCTTCGGCCTGTACACGATTTGCTTCGATCTTTTCAATCGCCTTGGTTAAATCCACAAATCGTCACCTCCTAGCAAGCTGCTAACATCTTTTCCTTTGTGTACAGTACCGACATTCGACAAATCAACCATCGTATCGAAATCAGGGCGAGATTCCTCTTTGACTGCTTTTTCAGTCTTGTTTTTCTCGCGACGATAAACAGCGGCGATATTATTTCGAACAATGGCCATTAGATAATTGGCTTTTGCTGTATCATCAGAAAAGTTCTTATTCGTGATTGCCCATTGAATCGCAGTACGCTTCTCATCTAAGGTCATCTGAATAATTTCATCAGAATAAAACTCCAGTTCTTTCAGGCGTCGGAACACAACTGTCGGCATCGGCTGTCCCCCATCAAGGTCATAACCAATCAAACCAGCAATCGTATCGCACAGCTTCTTATATGACTCGGTCGTTCGCCCTGGCTTCTTTTGCGGTTTGGGTTTCTCCTTCCGAGCCTTTTCCTTCCGACGGCCTTCAAGCCAAGCCTGATAAACGGCTTCAGACTGAAAATATCTATTGTTGGGAGCCTTGTAGAATTGCTCTTTTGGGCCTTCAACTCCCGTAGCCATACATTTGACCATCTTTGATTTTGCCATATTCCCTACCTCAAACTGCCCACCATCCCACCACTACGCAAATTAGTTGGTCGTCAAAATACTATAGGTTGTATCAGCTGACCAAAAAATAAGCGTTCTTCAGTTCGTTGATAGGAAACGCCGGATCACTAAACCTCAGATTGACCTTGTCTCGAATCGCTTTGATCTGGGCTTTGACATCATCAGAGGCATTGCCGTAACGATCCTGAACGACACTGACCCACTCTGCACGATGAGGTTCGTCCTGAGCTGCATCAACATACTGCTTTGCACGCTCGGCCTGTACGGATTCGACTTTCTTCTTATCTGCCGCCTGCTTTTTCAGGTCTGTTTCATAAGAACGACCACCCTTATCGTGCTCCGCCTTAATTGCGTCAGTCAGAGCTTTAATGAATTCATCCGCATCCAAAGGAATACGGTCTACAATATCAGCAAAACGACTCTTAGAATCGACGGAGAAGTTGTCATCACGGAAGCAAATCACACGACGTTCAGACTTAACCTTGCCGACAATTTCTTCTTTTCCGTTGACAACATTCTTGCGACCAGTTTTTACCTTATCAATGTCACGATCAACATAAGCGACACCAACGACATCGACCTTATTCTTCAGTGAGTTAAAATACCGCTTGTCCATATTGGTGGACAGCATAGAATAGCTTGCCAGCGTCACAGGATCAGTAATGTCAGTCTTCTTGGTATGACCAATAATAATCGGGCTGATACCAACGCGCTTTAGTTCCCACAGACGGTTAACAACAATTTCAGTTGCCTTATCAGTTGGTCCATTAAAGCCGCCATAGCATGCCTTAAAAGACTTGGTTCTCTTATCAGCAGGACAATCGCGGTTCCAAAGTCTAACAGTTTCCTCTTCTGCCATCTGCATCAGCTCATCAATAGTATCAATGACAACGACCTTCAAATCCTGATAATCAGAAAATCGATTTTCAATAATATCCATCGTAACATCATCGAAATGTTCCCAATCCCATACGGGCTCCTGAACAATACCCTCGATAGTAGCCTGGTCTGCTTCCTTACCGCATGTCAGGAAGATGTAACCTTCGTCGCCAACCATCTTTTCACAGACCTGTTTGATCACAGTAGTTTTACCGATGCCGCCTTCGCCCATCAAATAAATGCTGTAATCGAGCGGATTCAGGCTAATTTCGGTTTTCTTACCATATTTACGCGCCATTATGTACTCTCCTTTTTATTCATTCCACGGAAGATCAACCAACTCAAAACATGGTGTCGATATCATCATCGCTGTCTTCCGATGCCTCGACTACAGAATCAGCCTTCGTTTTGGTCTTAGCCTTGGAGCCGCCCTTCATCATATCATCTACGCTCTCATCGGACACCGGGACCCAGATCTCATCCTCGAACTCGCGAGCGGTAAAGTCAGACTCAGCAGCAGTCTTACAAGTTTCAAACTCTCCCGTCAAAATAGGCTTTACCAGACGCAGCTCATTGACACGCTGACCAAAAATCGGGCCCCTGCGGAAATCTTCCAGCTTAGAAATACCCAGTTCAATCTGCTCCTTCTGCTGCTCGCTTAGAGTGTCCTCGCTAAATTCAACCTCTTCAGCACCATTAACGACAGCAAGCTGCCAGTTCATATGCACAGGATTACGAGACTTGGTTTCTAGATAGCGCATCTTGTAATCATGGATAGCCTTGTGTTTCGGCTTGTCCATATCAAAAACCGCAGTGTTGAAAACAGTATCGACTTTGAACATCTTACGAGCAGCATCTGCCTTAGACCACATCGGGGTGTAGCAGTGCATAGTGATCTTACCGTCAGTCTTTAGGTCGCTCTTGTCCATGCTATCCTTGTCGTAATACAGATCCAGATTCATGGTCAGATGCGGGACATCCTTCTCGCCTGGCATGAACACATTCTGAATCTGGAATTCACGATAGACTTGATTGCTGTACTTACCAGTACCGGGACGCAAATTAAAGTTGCCAGTGACGATGATATCGTCTTCATAACCAGCCAAAGCGGACTCCAGATACTCAATCATGTCCCACTCGGTAATGAATTCCTTACGTTCACCAAGATTCACTGTAAACTTCTTGGCACCAGAAACCATCTTGATAACGTCCTCATCCAGACGGTCATCCCATGCTACATCAATGTTGTTGCCATCGACATTGCGAGTCTTAATCGTATTATTCTTAAAACCATTTAGCGTGACATAACCCATATTAGCGCCGGCCTTAACTCCAAAATTGATAGTAGCTTTTTCATTGGAACCAAAAGTTTCACGTTTCACCATTGGAACCTTTCGAGAAACGGAAACTTTACCGCAAAAATTAAAACGTGCATAAACGTCGTTCTTCTTATCTGCCATATGTACCTCCTGTTATGTAAAAATTAGTAATCAGTTTCTTCTGTGGTTTTATCTTCCCAAGAAGGCAAAATCGTACCGAACTGAATAACTTTTGGCTCATGCTTACAGCGAGAAATAAATTCATCGGCCAATTTATCGATGCAATCGGAACAAAGAACAAATCTCATTCGATCTCCATCACGTTTACTTCCATACGGGAAAACGATCTGCTGTTCGCCCAAAACGTCTTCATCGATATCGCTTAAGGTTTTACCACAAAAATTGCAAATCATATTATGTCTCCTATCTAATTTGATTTGTTACTATCGCATTAGATTCGGAGATGCTCGTCCATACAGCATCGGTAGTCCCCTTTCGTTTTCTATTTATAAATCACTTCAGTTCTATGATGTCATTAAAAAGCATCACATAATCGTCAGTGTATTTATCTCCATGAAAGTGGCCAAAATACCACATCGGTTTTTGATCCGCCGGGAATTGTTCATACAGCTCATCGAAGAACTTTTCCGTTGACGTATCGACCGTACTCTGATCAATGCAATCCAAGAATAGTTCCTTGGGTTCAAATCGCAGTGGACAAGTATGGGTCAACATAATGTCAATCGGATATCTAGTCGCCATAAGACGTACAAGACCCTTTGTGAATTCACTTGGCTGCTCATCTTCAAACCAGTTCTCACCACACTGCAGACGATAATACTTATCAACAGAATAAGCGCCACCGCAAACAAGTGCATCCAATGTACGTTCCGAGGTTTGGATTACATAGATTTCACCGTCGATAGCAAAGAACTGATTTGGATAATTTGGATTCCATAACACATGACCACGAATCGAGTGTTCTCCGCATAACTCTGTTTCAATATATCCATCCTCCTCACTCGGCCTCCGTTCGTGGTTGCCGTGGATACAGAACATCTTAATCGGAAGTTTGGCCACTTCATTCTTGATTGCAATTTCCTTTTTGGATTTCGCTCCATAGTAATTCAGGCCAACATCACCGAGGCAAATCAGCCAATCGTCAGTAGTTGTCTTATGGTTGTTGCAAAAGTTTTCAATACTCCAAAAACGCCATGGATCACCATGAATATCACCTGTCATATAAACTGCCATTTTAGAGCTCCTCCTTTAACATGGAATGCCTTCTGACTTTTTTAAAATTTCCCATTCACATGGATAATCATCATTGTATGGAGTGACAAACCGAGTGCAAAATTCACGGTACATACAATCGTCGCAATTTTCAGATTGTTCACATTCTGTAATAAAGTCTAACAGCGCAGTTTCTAAATCTTTTGGCGTTGTCATTTAGCTCACTCCTTTCATATTGATATGAATTTTTTGGTTGTGCCAGTGTGATTCGAACACACGATCAGGGAGTCAAAGTCCCTTGCCTTAACCGACTTGGCTATGGCACATTATATAAGGCGGCACCCAGTGCTACCTGAGCACCGCCGTGAGTTTTAAATCTTAGGAGTTGGACCATGGAAGAGATAGCCAGCCACAAAAGAAGCTAACATCAATCCGCCCACAATCCAAATTGCTTTGCTGATTTCAATCCAGATCAATCTGAATCACCTCAGTTTTCGATTCGCATAAAGCTGATATCGGTAGACTGGTACACACTTGCATCACTACTCAGAGCACCAGCCGCCTTATCAGCCTGATACTTTGCATTGCCGGAACCAGTGACAATCAGTCGATTCTGATCAATACCCTGAGATGCCAGATAGTTTGCAACGGTCTGAGCGCGATTAGCAGAAAGCTGCACGCCAAACTCAGTCTGGTTATTCGCATTGATATTACCGTTGATAACAATCATAGTGCCATCCAGAGTCTTAGCGATGTTCACGAAATCATTCAGAACAGAAGCAGCGCTGGCCTGATCGGTAAACACAGAAGAATCCGGCACAAAAGTCACATTCGCGGTCTTGCTCAGCATAGAGTCATAGTCTAGATTGCCAGTGACCTGCTGAGTGATGTTAGCACGAGTCTCGTCGCTCACAGTCACTTTCGTAGTAGCATTTGCAGCAGAAGTAGACTTGAAATCACTCTTGAGCGCATCGATATATGTAGTATCAAACAGCGTATTTACAAGATCACGATTAACGGTTTCACCCAGACCCTCCCAAATGTCACACATCTGGTTATAAATCATCGGAGCTGTATCATTCAGAATATTGTAGTTGTCCTTCCAGCTGGCCATCTTAGCGTTTGCATAAGTCGCATCAATATCGGCATCAGAAGAAGTAGAGTACATCGGGAACACTTCACGAGCTGCATTGTAATTGATAGGCTGGTCATAAGACATCAGAATGCCCTGAACAAACTTCTTGACGGTATCTTCGTGAGCCGCTGCCCAATCTGCGTCAAACACAATGCCGTCCATAACCAGAGAGGAGGAAGACTTCGTATCAAACACGACAGTGCTATTGGTGTATGTCTTGGCCTGAGTCAAATAGGGCTCCCATGTTGCAGCAACATCAATCTGACCAGCGAAATATGCCTTAGCGGTATCGTCTGCGGTGCCGAACATAATCAGATTGTTCATGATAGTTGCCTTGTCGGCATCAGACAGACTGGAATTATTAACGAACCAAGCAACCAGAGTCTCAGCCTCAGAAAACTCTGGGACACCGATCTTGGCATTGACCCACGAATTCACATCAGCGAACTGAGTAGAAGCAATAATACCGTCACCGCCATAGCTGTAGTTGGTGAAAATCGGCATGATGACATTCTTGCCAGCGTCAGTAAACTTCTGAGACAGGAATGCTACGCGATTCGTAGTATAACCAGCGGCCTGCAGATCACCAGAGATTAGTGCGTTGCTAGACTCGGTCGCATCGTTGATGACATTGATATTCACCTTGATGCCAAGCTGATCAAACACAGAACCGGGCTGAGTAGTAAGACCGCCATTTGCCGTAACGCAACTCAGCCAGCCCGCCCACTCGTCCAGAGACAGATTGATCGTATCATCCTCGGCGGAATTAGACGGCTTATCCGTACTGATAGAAGTGCCCGGCTTTGAGGTTGTCGGTTTCTTTTTATCGAACTTGATCACGCCGCCCTTAATGCCGCCAACAACACCAACAGCAACAGCCACAGCAAGTACAACGCCAACAACAGCGCGGCCAGCCTTAGTCAATTTGAACTTAGACATGTTATTCTCTCCTATTTAATTTTTGATTTTATTTCTTGGACTGAGTATTCAATCCAGACGACTTAGAAAACGCATTTGGATCTTTGATATCGTATGTGATTGGTTTTGAAGCGCCTTTGCGCAAACTATCAAGATAAGAATCGACCGCGTATCCAGATGTTGCTTCATTAGCTTTTTCCTCTCTGCCTTTTCGAGTGGTTGAATAAACAAGCTTTGCACCAGCAGCGCGCTCACGACTGTCTTGCAACCCTTCTCTGGTTGCATTCAACATCTTTTCGCTACCAGAAGAGATTTTCATATCACTCATCTTTGTATACGCATCAGCAATTCTCTGATTCGTTTCAAGCTCGGCAACCACACGTTTACTTTCCAGCTTTAGATTCGAGAGCACTTCTTCTTGTAAACGGACTGCCTGCTGGGCATCAGCGACCATTGGAGTAAGCCGTTTGATCTCTCGCTGCGCATTTTCAACGTCTACATCTTCAGCCAATTTCAACTGACCAAATGTTCTTGCGCTTTCCATGTCATTTTTAGACAAAGCTGCTTTTGTCTTTGCTTCGTATTCTTTTGCTTTTTCAGCGTGCAAATTCAAAGTATCGTGCGCTGTTTTCAATTGACCAGCGAGAGAAATCAAAGCATCATTGACCTTTCCAAGTTTTTCCTGCTCTTCGCTGATGGATTGCGCATAATTTGCTCTTGCTCCTTCTGGAGTTTTTGAAACATCCTGCATGAATAGTTCAAGGAAACCACTAAGCAACGAACCAACTTGTTTACGCCACGATGGGAACAGAAGTAGACTTCCGATAAATGCGCCACCAACACAGATAACCACAAACTCAGGAATAGTTAAATGAAACATCAGGCGCCCTCCTTCTCGGCGGGCTCCGTCTTATCCTCTTCAATAAATTCCTCAATAGAAGAAATCATCTTGAGTTCATCCTGAACTGTATTTGTGATCTTTTCAATGGCCGCACCAGCTTCAACGTTGCGATTAGTCAAAGCTTCAATCTGTTCCTTCATGGATTCAATCTGCTGGTCGTTGCTCTTCATTTCGTCGAACAACGCATTCATCTTGTCATTACCAACCGTCCGAAGAAGCTCTTTGCGCTGCTCTGCATCAGAAATAATCGCGGTTGCATCGTAACCCAGCGTCATCATCAGGTTCTTGACTGTTGCTCGCTTTGTCTTGGTGGGCATCTCAGACGGGAATGTATCGATCACATCCTTGATCTTATAGACTGTTACGGTGTCGGCAGGATTCATATTATTCGCATTATAGACGGTTTCGATGTCAATCGTGTCACCCTCCGGAACCTCGGCCTGAACCTGTTCGTCCTCTGGGAAATCTCCATTGATGTAATGATCTCCGACGCCACTACATACGCGCAACTCACTTTCGAACTCAGGAGTCCCAACCGGTTCATCCGACTCAACAAGACCGAGCTTCTCGAAAAAACTTTTCTTTGCCATAATTTTCTCCTCTTTAATCTTCTTCTCTGACATCTATTGATTCATAGTGGTCGTCTTTAAATTCATTAAAGCCACCACCAAAATACCAGCCGCGATTTTCTATAAATGCTAAGAATTCATCTACAACGTCATTCAAACTGACAGTGGTTGGAACGTTCAGACAGCCATCTATTTCGATTTCGTGTGTCATGTGTCCTCCTTATGAAAATTTCCACTTAAAAATCTTCTTGATACAAGCGTTTGTGATCCAATCAAACAGAATACTGAAAATCACAATCGCCAAAATTCCAACAAACACCAACGTTGTGCGACCACGAGCAGACGAAGTATAGATCAAATATCCGATACCATACTTTGCATTCACTGTTTCCGCTACTGCGATGTAGGTCCAACCGATTGCGTACATTGTAGCGAACGATTGACAGATGGACGGAGCAGCGATTGGAAGAATGATTCGTGTGACCGTGTTAAACTTCCCTGCTCCGTCAATACTAGATGCCTCGATCACATCATCACAGACATCGTCCAGAGCAATCAGAACGCTTGGCAACATAAATACGAAGCTGGCTACAAACAAGAAGGCGACTTTCATCTTCTCGCCAATTCCGAACCACATTGTAAGCAGTGGATAGAAAGCAGTCACCGGTAGGAATCTCATCGCTCGAATTGCCGGATACAACAGGTTTTGAATCGGATGACAGATTTTCATCAGGCAGCCAAGTGGAACTGCGATACCTGCACTCAGAAGAGCTGCTGCTGTAATACGAATCAATGAATATCGAAACGCTTTGAGCATTGTGCCATTCTGAATCAGCAGAAAGAATTCACGAAACACAGCGCCTTTCTGGGGAACAAAAATTGGCGAAGTCAGAGCCGCGCCAATGTCCCAGATAATCGCCAACAGAATCAGAAGAATCACACGATAAATCCAATCTTTCTTCGTCGTTTTCATTTTCAATCTCCATTAACAGGATCGTCAGGTAACGGCATCCAATGTGTTACTTCATCCAACGGAATGCATTCAGCTGATGTTTCCCAACCCGGTTCGTTCCAATCTGTTGGGTAGCAATAATAAGCAATATCTTTTCCACGTTCTTTATCATATACAAGAACTTCATTGGAGCATGAGCCATCTCCTGCTCGTGGCGGTAACTCATCTTTGACACTAATCCAAAAATCATTGATTGAAACTTTCATATTGATTCTCCTCTATTTAATTTTTAAAATGGTGACCCGTACCGGAATTGAACCGATGTCTCTGCCGTGAAAGGGCAGCGTCTTCACCTCTTGACTAACAGGCCATATGGCGGCAGCGGTGGGATTTGAACCCACGGATGTTTTACCATCGATAGTTTTCAAGACTATTTCCATAAACCACTCGGACACACTGCCATATAAAAGAGGATTATTCATCCTCTAATAAAACTTGTGGTCGCAAAAATCAAGAAGACACATATTGCCCCCGACGCCATCCAGGCAAGATATTTAACCCCTGCATCGCTAAACATGTCATCGCAGATTTCCCAACACATTAAAAAGATCAAACAAATACAAATCGTTGCAAGAATAAGTTCAATCATTGGAGTTATGTCTCCTTACAAGCTCTTCATGAACCAGCTGCTGAAACTGTTTCCACTCATCGCCGGCCCATTCATCAGAAAAATCTCTCGTAATACGAGCCCGCTCTTGAAGATCATTCTGAAAACACCATAGTGTCTTATCTGTCAATTCGCTTAGATGCGGTCTAATAAAACCCATCACTAAGTTCGGCATATAAGTTTTGCGACCAAGTGCATATCGGACCGCACAATTACAAATCGCACCAAAATCATCATCATGCGGATCGATCGTATATCGAGAAACATCGTCTCTTAAATCAGCCGTATTACATTCTAAAACCGCCGCGAATTTTTCAAGTTGCTTTTCTTTCACTCCGCGTTTTCCGAGCTCAACTGCGCTTACATATGCGGCCGTTTTGCCCATTAACTTCGCAAAGTCTTTCTGCTTAACGCCAGCTTCAATTCGACGTTTCCGAATTTTTTCTCCCGCTGTCATAATCCTCAAGCTCCTTTTTGATTTGCTCTCGCTCAATTCGTTTCAAACGAGCCTTAGCCAGTTTGCGATTGTCAGCCTTACGAATCGCCCAATTATTACGATGCTGTGCCCAAGCTGCAAACATATGACTATATTCGCTCTGGTCATACCAACCTTTTCCAATAAGACCTTTGTACGTCTGCTGCTTTTTCATTTGTAGCCTCCCACCAGATTTCATTCTCTGGCACAGATTCATCTTGCACCGGTGAATAATTCATCCAGTCAAATGAGATCATTGATTGTGCTTTGTCTTGCCGGAGCCGTTTTGTGACCTTATTCCGTTTCCAGTTTGAGCACAGCTTCTCATCTACTTCCTTGTAAGTCTTCGGATTGATTTTCATCTGATGAACATTTGTGATAACGCCAGCCTTGATGACGTCAAACAACCCGACCGACTTATAGAATTCTGTTGAGCAAGAACTTTTTGCGTAGTCTTCTGGTTTGAATTTCACAACGTTCATAGAATCATCTCCTTGTTTTGTTTGGTGCGACCGAGGGTATTCGAAACCCTGACCCGCAGTTTAAAAGACTGCTGCTCTACCACCTGAGCTACGATCGCATATAAAAGTCGGCTTGCGCACCCTCGCGAGTTGGCATCATCACCGATAATCAGGTTTGGCACATGTACCTATCCCTAAAAGGCTTATCCCTTTGTTCTGCGCAATTTAAGAATCACTTACTTGGTGGGCCAGGTAGGATTTGAACCTACAATGTTTCTTGTGTCACAGATTTACAGTCTGCTGCCTTCAACCATTCAGCACACTGACCCATATAACGACCACAGAGGGATGTAACCTGTGGTCCTCGTCCTGGCTTTAACGGGTCAGGCGTCCGGCATTTACCGTTTCCTTTAATGGGGAACTATTGGCGATATGCTTTCCACTGCGGTTCTCAAACTCGATCATCCTTTTGGGTCAAGCCCCTCCGGGTTATAGCCGCGCTACATAAGGTTTTTCAGTGTTATTCCTTCACCATGCCTACTTCTGCTATCGCAATTTTGACATATGCGCACTATTCAAAATTGTTCAAGAATTTTCGGTCTTGTCGTGGCTGGACTCGAACCAGCGGCAATGGGTGTGGCTCACCTTGCTCTACCATCGTCTGAGCTACACGACCATATAAACTGTTTTCGAGCTGGTGAGACTCACGCACAGCTACGTTCGGAATGCGGATCTTACATCGTCAGGGCACGCAGTTTGACCAAGCTTGCTACATCGGCCCCTGATCAGCTCTGTGATGGCTCGCTATTCCTAATGGTGGTTCCGACCTGAATTGAACAGGCGACACGGGGATTTTCAGTCCCCTGCTCTACCGACTGAGCTACAGAACCACGAAGAGGTCCTAACCTGACTCGAACAGGTGACATAGAGATTAACAGTCTCTCGTTCTAACCAACTGAACTATAGGACCATAAGCGATTCGGATGGGGATTGAACCCACGACCCCTAGCGTGACAGGCTAGTGCTCTATCCTTCTGAGCTACCGAACCATATAAACGGCAGGTATTGTTACGCCCCTGCCAAGGCGCTCACCATCTACCAGCCATGTGGTAAAACGACGGGACTTATGTAATCGATCCACAAACCATTGCCCATGGATTTTATAAACCTTTGACCTGTATTCGTTACTGTTTAATCTTTAGCTAGAAGTTTAAGCTTTGAACTTTCAACCTTTAACCTTTAAATCAATAACCGTTAACCTTTCCAAGACATGCGAATCAATTACGTGTTGGCCCTTGGGACAACTCCTTCTCTTGATTCGATTTTTTTGGATAATGGATTCGAACCATCGTTTCAAGCTTATAGGCTTGCGTCTTAACCTCTTGACAAATCCAAAAATTCAAGTATTATCAAATATTTTACTTGATTTCATCTTATCGGCTTATCAGGCCAGCTTTTATATGTATGGCTACTAGCTTTTTTATTATTTGATTTCGTTCAAGCAAGCTGCCATCAGCAAAGAACGAACGATTACGGTTTGTCGTTTTCAATAGACAGTGAATACAATGTGGCTTAGTATTCGATAGTGATTTCAGTTGTAGCGTTAGAAATAGACAAAACTGCGTCAACCTCTGCCTTGAACTTATTGATCTCGTCAGCAAGGGCTTCCTTAGTCTTCTTAATGTTGATGCCGTCGACCAAATACATGGTTTCGCGCTCAATGTAGCTCTCTCGCATATCCTTAATGGCATCGGCATCAATGCTGCTCTTATCTGCGCTGGAGTTATTGCGGCTGATAAAATCATCTGCCTTATCACTCAACTTGGAATTTGCAGCCTCAGTCACAGAAACTGCGCCTGCATACTGACGCTCCAGAACATTGAGCAAAGCACTCTTAAAATCAATACCGTGCTGGTTCATCCAAATAAGCTGAGCAACAGTATAATCATGCCCACATACAACAGCATGAGTAACCGCATTGGACTCAGACACCGCCCGCTTAATCGCTGCCTGACGAGCCATCAAATCAGTGATCTTATCATAAGTAGACTGTGCATTCTGCTTATACTCTTCAATAGTTACACCGCCCAGCTTCTGCATACAATTCTTAGCAGCACCACAAAACTTGGCCTCTCTCAGTAGTTTCGTGATACGATCGTCCAAAACCTTCAGCTCGGCCAGTGCACGATGAATTGTCATAGTTTCAGTAGTCATAATTATTCTCCTTTGTAATACATAATCTTTGATACGGTCGCCCGCTGTTAATGGAGCTGGTGGAGAATTTCGGAATCTCGACCCCGGCATTACAAGTACCGTGCTCTGCCTCTGAGCTACACCAGCTTATCAAGTGAGCATTTCTGCCCACATATTTAAAATAGATTCAATCGGATCTCTCTTCACGAATCCGTCTAGTTTTGATTCAGCGATCGTTTGATTCAGATATTCATGATAGATGTCCCTGTATTGCCACACACGACCATGAGTATCATTTGTATGTTTACCACTTTTTACATACTTTCTATATGTACCCTCTCCCACCTGATATCGTAGGAGAGCTGCGGAGTCATTTCCTGTTGCATTTTTATGATAAGCAAGCAGGTGAACTCCACATCTAATTCCGACTCGATCATCCAACAACTGATTCATTGATGTAATGCCGAGCGTTTTGTTCAAATATTTGAAATTAACCTCATTGACTTGCATCAGCCCATAATCGGTTGTTCCGTTTGAGTTCATATGAGTCAGTCCGCTTTTAAATCGGCTTTCGTTGTATATGACTGCGAGTACCAAACTGTAATCGACTCCATATTCATTGCTTACTTCTTCTGTATACGTTTTTAAATATAATGGCCACTCCTGATAAGTGGCGATTGGATCTTCTGCTTTGGCTACTACCGAGAAACTCATTCCGATACATATTAAAAATATCGAACAAATTAACTTTTTCATTTTTCCCACTTTCTCGTTTACTTCTACTGTTTACAATTCGATAAACATCGGGGCTTTCGCCCCGGATGTATTATATATCACGTGCTTTAGATGCCATTATCTTATATGCATAAAAGTCAAATTGCACATTATACGTTCCATTGTTGAAACGACGCCTAACCTCTTCGATACCTAATTCCTGCTCGTCTCTATAGATTTTATAAAAATCTCTAAGTTTTTGCACGGTTGGCATCTTTATGAAGATGTTTTTATATTTCGAATTTCGAGGAAGTTTTTTTGATGCCATCAGCTGGTACTGTCTCATTTTGTGGCAATACTCTTTCGGTATCTTTTGGTCTTCAGAAACCATTCCACATCCTCTGCTAGTATTGCGAATCAGACGTGTTGAGTCCATGAAATATTCTGTTCTCTTATATCCATCTTCTTTAATAATGACATAAGAATCCAAATTTTTTGCACGTTCAATCAGCTTCATTGCCGTTTCATTTTCGATTATAACGTTTCGAATGCGTCTTTCAGAAGAATCGACATCTCTTCTGTACAGACTACGTATTTCTTCAATTGAAAATCCATAGTAGAACAAAGTCATAACGGCAGCCGGCATTGTATATTTATCGTCTTCAAATAAGACGTTTAAATAGTTAAAGTAACCATTTTCGGTTTTAAAAACAAAATCATCTCCAACACTTGATTCGTTCTCCATCGCTGATATATTTTGTGCTAAAAACACTGGAGAAGTGATTTTTGTTGGAATTGACATTTCCGTATCGCTCTTTATATATAGTTCCGAATTCTTTGAAATCAAGGCATGACTAGCATATGTTGCATAATCAATGATCTCTTTTTTATAGCACCATTTTACATATTGACGAAGAATTGATATAGCAATTCGAACCGTAGATTCCGAACAATTGTTAAGCCATCCAACATAAACGGATCTCATTTCTTCGCTGCCAATCTTAAACGTACAAAAGTCTTTGTTGTGCTGGTATTCGAAACTTGATACCCCACGCAGAAACTTAACAGCCCTCTTTCTCTTCTCGATTTCATTACATTGCTTTGATTTTCCTGTTGTGACAATGTAATCTTCTATAAAAAGGTTTTTCTGTTCTGCGTTGTAAAGCTGCTGACTAATATCCATAATTTACGCTCCTACACGGTGTCGCAATCACTCAATTGTATTTTACACTATGTAGAAGAATTTTGCAATGGAATTGTGCAAATTATGTTAATTCGAGCAGCTCAACTGGCATTTTTCTTTTTTAGAAGCGGACACTGGACCATCATCGCTTCAACAGCTCTATTCCAATTGTCTTCGGTAAATTCTCCGATTGGTTCGCTGAGTTGTGAATTTAATAAGGTGTCTCTCCCCTCAATCACAAGAGTCGAGTCTTTTACCAAACCGCTAACCTCTCCAACCTTATAATCAACATGAACCGGATTATGCTTTCCCATTCTTTTTGTCGTGAATGGAATCACTTCACACTGTCCAGCACATTTGTTATAGATGTTGTTTGATACCACAAGATACGGATGCACTCCGACGTACTTGTGTGTTGCGGCTCGATCGTCATTCGCTACGACGTATCCAAATCGAATCTCGCCAATCTTCGGGACACTTTTTCCAGCCACGAACATATTTATGACCTCCTTGTTTATGGCTTGTTTTCTATGGTCCCATTATACCACCTTAAACAGTAGAAGTCAATAGTATTTTGTATTTCTTCTGTTTAGATTCAATTATATAATATGATTGGCATCTTAACACCGCTCAAATCTGTATGGACCAATAAAGAATTTTGATTTTGATCCAGGAACTCGTTTTCGAAATCACAATGGAAAGCATTCCCTGTTATCGCAAATCGAGCCTGGATTTGATTTGTTCCTCCTGAAAACAAATCGGCTTGAATGCTTTTGCTCCTTAAACGTTCAACTAGCGTTAAATTATCGGTTCTTGTTTCCACATATACGCCGGATTCTCTATCGGAAGATCCTCCTATGACTATGTAGCGAAATTTTTTGATGAATTCAAAAAACTCATCCGCAGTGAAAGTTTTTACCATTTCATCCTCCGGTACAACTAATTGTAGTTTTCGTGACTGCGACCATTCTTTCCCGGTTGTTATTTTACCACACAGTTTACTAATAATCAACCCTTATTAGCACGATTAGTTGTTATTTTAAAATCGCTGTTCTTAAACTTTTCCGAATCTCCATTGCTTCTTCATATTTATCAACGGCTTCCTCAAGTGTTTCCTCCAAATCACAAAGAGCATCTTCTTCCGCTTCCCATTTATCATGAGTATTTCCATCGGAATCTGGTTCAGCTCGTAATTTGGCATGATTCGTTTCAACAACTCTAAGTACAGCAGTTAATGCGTCATAAGCTTTCATATAATTATTCTCCTATTATCGCAGCTTTCTCATATACGCTTCGGACGTTCTTTTCTGGCTCTCGTAAAAGGTAACGCCGGTAACATCGTTCACAACCAGATCATCATAAGGGATGCCCTTTTTGTTCAGGTGGTCAATGAACCAGCGCTTTTTCAGATAGCACCACGGAGTTCTGCTGAGGTCGCCGTAACTCGATGCAGGCCGCTCACATGCGTTGTAGGTCTTGCCGCAGATGTTCCACCATTCTTTACGAACGCGCTCCCTCATTTGCAAGACCTCGGAAGTGCCATGGAGGCCGTGCTCTTCTCCATACTGATAATCCGCCTTCTTGATTTTTGCGTTCTGTCCTGCGCTGACTGCACCAGCCGCACCAAAACCGAACATGCTTAAAATTAACGAAATAGCTCCACTCATAATAGTACTCCTTTATATTTTTATTCAAACAAATCATTTCGAATACGCGGCATATAAGACCGCTTTTCAGATCGATCAAAAACTTTTTGCAGTTTTCCTGTGCCCCAATCTCCTTTGTCAAACTCCATAACACACTCGACAAGCACTTTTACATCTTTGCATTCTCGTCGTTTAAGCAACGCTTTTTGCAATTCTGTTTCAAGATAGCACTTTCTAACCGCATTTGCCTTTGCGAATTCAATGGCATGCTGAAGATCAATAATTTCGAGGCTTACATCGTTTAGCTCTTTACAAGCATCAACATATAATGACTGAATCGATCCAAGAGTCTCGTCTACAATCAACAGCGCCTGCTTCAGATTATGTAATGTCTCTCCTTCTTTGATGAGAATGCCGGCATCATACTGTTCCTGTTCAGCTCTTCCAACCTCGGCCATCATGGTCGTTTCTATTCGTCCAAGAATCTCCGAGACACTTTTTACTTTGAATCCTTTGTCCTGTAATGCCTTTGGTAGGCACGTGATTGTCGCTTGTGCTTTTTCAGCTGGCTGCAACAGTGCGTCTCCAAGACTGTCCGTTGCAACCAATAAGTTCTCGCTGTTTCTTTTAATGTAGCACGCACCGTTTGTAATAACACAGTTCATGTGCATCCTCCTACCTTATTATAATAGGGGCCTGCAGATCAATGCTCCCGCAGTACTACAGACTGCCCCTTTTTCAACACCCAGCAGTTCTTGCCGGCATATGCACAATCTTCACAGTGACCGCCACATTCGTTTGCGTCTGCCGGTGCATCGCAAATTCCATTTTTGAACGATACATAAGCAACTGGTAAATTATAGGTGTTATCCATATTATACCCTGGCCATTCTGAAAACAAAATATGTAAATTGCTGGGAATTTTCTTTTTTGCTGCTAAATACTGGTTAACGATTTTATACTGCTTTGTAAATGCCAAGAAATGAGTGCGCGGCAACTTACGAGCGACTCGGCACATCATAGCAAGATAGTCCTGACTGACAATATCCCCGCTAACGTGCCATCTAAAATAAAAAGACCCATAGGCTGCTGCAGTTGCCTGCAATTCAAAGCCATCAGGGTCGGTCAACCACAGATTCAAATTGTTTTCGTATGCGTCTCGAACCACACCGCGCCAATCAAAATGGCGAACATAGCACGTTTTAGCACACGGCACATCAGGCGCACAAGTCACCACACGAGGCATAGAGATGGATTTGATATTACCCATCTTGCTGTTCGAACTCGACACTGACAGCTTCAACATATTCAATTTTTACACCCTCACTTTAGGAGGACGCACTCCTTCCTTATAATTATATCATCCTAATAGTCCGATAAATTACACTTTCAAAACCGGCTCATCAGGCATTAAGGGCTCAAATTTCGATTCCACGTCCAGATCATAATGATATGGGATGCCAAGACGATCTAATTCTTCCTTAAAAATTTCAGCCAATTCATCTGGTGAATAGTCTTCGATTTTCATTTTACACTACCTTTAGCGCCTGCTCATTGATAGCCATAACTAACTCGTTGACCAACTTCATATTAACGTGGTCCGGCAGTTCGCTCTCCTTTTTGTCTGCTTTCAGGTGGGCTTCATAAACAGGAATTACATGATTTCGCAGTTCATCATAGTCGTAGTCCCCGTTTCGAATCCGCATCAAAATATCGTGCTCAGCCCCACGATAAGTGTTGATCTCACCTTTTTCTAAGATGTCAAACAACATATGATATAAGCGAATCGCATTCATTACAGTCTTATTGAAACGTTTTTCTCCACATGTAATATACGGTTTAACATTTGGATTCACGCCAGATACTTCAACTTCATACAGGTATGCACGCCATGTAGCATCTGCTTCTTTGATCAGCTTTCCTGCAAATCCACCAAATGAATAGATTACCCTTTTCGACAGGAATAGATTTTTATTTTCCATCAACAGTCTAGTAGTAGGATGATAATCGATAACTAGTTCATCTGCATTACCGAGTTGTTCTAACATATTTGGATTCCCGCTACACAACAACTTCGCAGCTTTATTGAAACTAAATACCGTAGTGTCAGTTGCCGTATCTACATGATGTTCAAACTCACCCAACCCAAGTAGATCCTCTTTGGAGTTCAAAGCGACACCGCGAATATCAACATCTGATCCTACTACATTCGTTCCATAAGCATGGCTGCCGCCAATAGTCAGAAACATCAAATGCTTGCCAAGATGAGGATCAGTACGTAGAAAATCATACGGTTCGCTATCAATGATACGTTGTAATTCTTCTCGTGTCATTTTTACCACCTCTTTACACTAGAGATTATTAGCGTTAACGCAACAAAATAAAATGCCCACAACGGAATAATGAACCAGGCCCACTCAATACAAAAATCAATCAAGCGCGATATCCATTCCAAAATTGTCAAAAAAAAAAATTCTTTCATAATCCTGTCTGCACCGTAGCGAATTCAATCGGCCCACCGGTTTTCTTGTCAATACCCTTGCCCACAACTCGGACGATGTATGCCGGCCAACGCTCCTGTTCGTTCTGACCAATTGAGATACAGATCGTTCCTTTGAAATTGTCGATCCAAGTCGTTGTCCACTCTTTCTTCTTGTGGTAATCAAAGTCTGGGTTGTACTTGAGGACAGAATTCAAATCAGCGACACATACCATACCGCCATCCGCACAGAACTCACCAAGAATTTTTGGTTCTCCATCTTCATCTTTATTGATGGTATCAAACGTATGGCAGCTCCAATCACCATAAAATGTCTGAGAACTGATTCCATGAATACCATACTTTTCAAGGTCAGAATTATCGAAGTTATCATCATCTTTCCGGCGCAGATAACACGGGTCTGTGATAATAATATCTCCATCGAACTCCATCACTTTGTCCTCGGCTTCGTCATATGGGGCATGGTTATAATCGATGAGATAGTAGAAATACATATTCGCCATCTTGTGGAGTTTTTCAAACGACTTGCAGATCTCATCACCGCGCTCTTCGGCTTCCTTTTTATCGAGATGAATTTCAACGTCGAATCGAATTTTGGACTCTTCTGTTTGATACGACAATTCAAAAACGTCAACACTGAGAGGTTTCTCATCCAGTTTGATTTGAGCTGTGAACAGCCGAATTACACGGTCACAGTCGTTATATCCGATAAGAGTTTTTCTGTATTCCTCCGGGATCTCATTCCAGGCATCGATCAAATCTTGCGGATAATTTTTGAACTGCTCAATATACTCTTTATTTTTCTGTTCTACCCATTCGTGCGTCATAATTCACCTCAAATAATCAGTTCATAAATCTGACCAAAGTAGCGACAGAACTGTAAATCGTCCAGAGTTTTGATTGCCGAATCGAGTGCAAAGAAATGCACCTCTGTCGGATCAAATAAAATCTGCTTGATATCTTTTACGTCGATATCGTCATCTTCAAATCCAGCATCTGCTCTCTCCTGTTTAAATTCTTCATCAGATTCATATGTAAACATTACATCGTTGTAGACTTTTTCCGCATCGAAGTCAATCGTCAAGTCTCCTGCAGACCAGTTTTGCTGTTTTGCCATAGAATCTTCTGAAATAGCAATCAGCCCATAGTTTCTACTAACATCATCGCTAAACTTCTCGCTTGGATATTTTTCTTCAAACGTTTTTCGATCATCGGAATCTACGCCACCGCCACAACCTTCAAGGTACTTTGTAATGCGAAGAATCAATTCATCTTTATTACTAGAATTAAACCAATCCACATTATCAATGATATCCTTTGCTTCCTGAAGAGCGATCGTAGTATATGCAGACCATTGATAGTAAATCGTTGCGATGTCTTCGTCAAAAGCATGAACCGTAATAACTAATCTCTGTCCCATTACTTTAATTCTCCTTTTTGATATAATCGTTTTTTATATTCTTCTGTACGTCGATGTGCCAGCCGTTGAGATTCTGAATCAAGAGCATAAAGCATCCAGTGGTCTTTTATATATTGATCGTTTTTTGCTTTTGCTTCTGGATTCACAATTAGTGCAATCGTTTTATGACTCACATTATATTCTCTAGCTAAACTTCTAAGCGAATAATCGCCAGTTTGATATTTACGCAGGATTTCTTTTTTCTTTTCAGCGGTAAGTTTTACTCGACGATCTTGCGTTTCAGAAAGCCGCACGTTCCTCCACTTACTCGGCATTCATTTCCTCGTTTGGATATAGCATATTCATCTTCTCCTATCAAATTCCATGCTTTAAACAATAGTGACCATAAGACAATCCCTCTGCATCCGCTTTTCTTACGATATCCAGAAACGATTCCCGAGCTTTATCTTTGGATTCTTTTTCTGCCTGCTTTTTCTGATTACAACAGTTAACTTTTTCTATGTCGACAATGCGTCTGCATTCTTTGCAATATTTCACTCCACACTTGGGGCCATACCATGTAGTTCCACATCGCTGACAATAAATCTCTCCATATACAAGCATATTTACACTCCTTCGATATGACTTGCCATCATGTCCGCCGTGTGCGTCCAGAGCACGTTTGGATATTTTGCAATGGCATTGCCATAATACTTCCACTCGTTTGTATCAGTCTCATATGCGCCCATGTGCCAGCGGATACAAGCGATTTCCTCTTGGGTTAAGGTGACACAACTCGCCAGCATACAAATAGATTTTTCACCGTGATGACTGTAGATTGAATCATTTGTATAAGCGTACTGATAACCATTTTCTGCGCTAATCAACTTGTATTGATCCATTTTACAAATATCATGTAGCAGACCAACAACAACTGGAGATCCGGGATTATCCCACTTCAAACCAAGCTTCTCTGTTAACATCAAAAGATTTTTTGCAACTGCCAGACTGTGTTCAGCTAAGCCGCCAGGGTGGTTGCCATGATATTTGGTAGAAGCCGGAGCGTCCCAGAATCCGTATGTATTAAGAAAATCCTTTACAATAATTGCTTTAGCTGGCATAAAATATTTATCAATCAGTTGATGTGCTTCGTCTTTGATATTCCCATCATTCATTTTAATAGGCAAAATTTCAACACAGCCCTTTTTACCAAGCAACTTGTCCATCAGTTCATCCGTTGCTTTATCGTCATATAAAGTGTATACACTACACTCTAGAGCTTCTGCGATTCGAACTATATTTTTAACATTTGTATCACGTTTTATTTCGTTATACAAAGTCGTGTATGGCATATCAACCATACGGCTTAATTTTTTCAAAGAAATTTTCTTTGCTTTTGCAATTTTATAAATATTTTTTGAAACTCCCATTTGCACATACCCCTCATTCTCCAATAATATTTCCATCTTCAAAACGAATTGCGGCGACATAGTTTTCCTGCCCCTGCCGAAAGCCAACCGTTTGGATATTTTTAAACACAGAATTGTATTCAGTGATTGAAATCAGGTCATTCCAATCAACTGTTTTCCCGTCTTTAGAGAAAAAGATGCCAAGACCCGGATAATCGTCCGTGGCTCCAGTTGGTAGACACACAAAATATCCGTCAGGAATTGCAATCTTGGGAGTCGTTTCATCAATTACAAACATAATCAAATCTCCTCAAAACAGTCACAGTCAGATACGATTTCGTTCGTAACATCTTTCTCGTATCTCTCTGAATCTCCGCAACAGCAATAATAATGCTTTAGAAACGGATTTTTATCATCGACATCAATCTTGTTATCGTGAAGTGGAAAACTATATTTATCTCCCAAATAGCAGCAATCTGCACATTTTGTGACATTATCCTTTTTATTTTTATCTTCACCAATAACTCTCTTGGCCCAGCGTTCAAAACTCGCCACAACATCATCGTCCATCTCGTACTGGTAATAGAAATCGATTTCGCCATATTTGCCAATTCGATACATTGCCGTGACAATCCCACACTCTGGATTATTAGCGTCAATGTATCCGATTTTATTATTCCCGCCGGAAGTTTCGGTTTGAATAAGAGTCCACATAATCAGATCTCCTTACAAATGATAAATCTGCCAAATGTCCTTATAATCACGTCCAACGATCATCATTGTCGTGTCATCACCATCTATATATGGTTTGCAACCATCGTCTTCTTTGTCATCTTTCCACGTTCTATAGTAATCCCAGTAGGTGCGTCGAATACATTTCTGCATTTCTTCTTGGGCCGCCTCATTACTTTCAAACTTGCTTACGCTGGCAATATAAGCTGATGTTTCCTGACTTTCATAAATATTGATAAGTAAAAACATATTGTACACCTCCATTTAAACTATTCTGGCGGCGGTTATGTCTGCCCCAGTACCGCTAATCACCTGGCATCCGCTACGAATTAACCGAAAATCATAATTTCTTCCATTGATTACACCTCAAGATCAATATCAAAAGAAGCAGTCCCATCTTCGTTCTCTCGATAGTTCATTTTAGCGAGAGAATCCATACACTCCTTTAACTTCTTTTGCGTATTCTCTACATCCGGATGACTTAGAAGATACCGGAGTCGTTTTGCTCCATCATCACTCAAAATAATATCTTCATTAACGTAATGCATTTTATCCCTCGTTTACAATCTCGATCTGGCACATCTTCATAGCGGCCAGCGCATTCTTGTGGGATTCAGGAGTAACACCAGCGCAGCAACTTGCATCCACAATGATAGGAACTTCAGGCATAGCGGTCTTGAACAGCATCGCGTTAGAAATCACGCAGATATCAGTGCAGAGACCAATCAGAGTGATAGAATTGATCCCGTACATTTCTCCACTATTAAACGACTGAAGTTCATCCATCAAATCGACAGATCCAAACGTATTCTTTTCGTACTCATCCAAGTCGAACAGCTCAGTTGGCTTATGCGCTGCATTTTCAACCTCATCAACAAGCTGCCAACCTTTTGTTCCGTAAATACAGTGCGAAACAGGCAGATGCTTGCCCTCTTGGGTTTCCAGATACTTCTTATGATGAGTATCTAAAGTATACAGGACTTCGCCTTTCCATCCCTCGATCTTCTCCACAACCTTGGGCACAATCGCTTTCGCTTCTGGAGTGCCAAGAGCGCCGGTTACGAAATCGTTCTGCATATCAATAACAATCAAAACATCGACTTTTGTCTTTTCCATTGCTAAATCCTCCTTGATTAGACTCACCAGTCAAACGGGTTTGAATTATATACCGACATCGGCAACAGCTTGAACGTGTTTGCATCATGCATCCGATCAATCTTGGCCGCGATTGCAGTATCGCCTCCGAAATCTCCAGTACGGATATACTTGTCAAGGAAATCATAGGTAAAGCCGAAATTGTCCTCATCAGTCTTACCAGTCAGACCATCAGCAGGCGCTTTCTCAATAAACTTTTCAGGGAGACCCAGTTCACGACCGACAGCCTTTACTTCAGTGACGGTCAGCTTACCAAGAGGGCTGAACTGACCAGCTCCATCTCCAAAAAGAGTGGCAAATCCAACATAGTCCTCCGAAAAATTAGAGGTGTTCGCTACCCGCCCATTCATACTCTGAGACACCATGAACAGGGTCGCCATACGGATTCGAGCCGGCAGATTTACACGAGCCTGCTTGGAATCACACAGCCCTGCAATTCGACCCCTAGCCAGTAATGCGTTCACAGTTTCCGCAATATTGATCTCGAACGACTTGATACCCAGATGCTTGACCAGATCCCGCGCTACATCAATGTCGTCCTGTACCCCCTGCGGCATCAGAACGCCGATCACTCGACCATTACCAAGCGCTTCACAGCACAGAGCTGCCACAATGCTGGAATCCTTGCCGCCAGAAATACCAACCACAGCATTGCAGTCAGGACCATTCTTGCGGAAATAATTCCGAATCCACGTAATGATTTCGTCCTTTGTCTTTGCTGCATCAAATTCATAGTTACGCATATTACTTCTCCTCCAATCTCCATAGTTCAACATCTACATCTTGAAATGTAACATCAATGATCTTCTTGACGGTCTCCCAATCAGCACCACCACGAACGCAACCGATTTTATACGGCATAGCGACTTTAGTTCCAGTCATCTTAGCGAATTTTGCAACTTCTTGAAATGCCTCCATCAGTGCGCCAACAGATGTGTACTGCTTTCCGTCATATCCATAACTGTTCTGACCAAAACAATTGATGATCCATCGTGAACCTTTTTCATCGACTGGCACCATCTGAGCGACACCAAGCATTCGTCCCGGATAGTCCTTGTTGGCTTCGCAGTAAGTGTGATATTCCTCATACACATTCGGAAACCGTTCACGGACTTCTTTAGCAACACCAGACCCCATTACACCCCAACAATTCACCTGATGGCAAATAATATCTGCGTCAGAATCAAACACGTTGCCTTCTTTGATAATTACGGCCATGAACTCACCTCTTATCTAAATTTTTAATTGCAAAATACTGTGCTGCTCTCGGACTATTTAGATTGAATTTTTCAAAAGCAGGATTCACAACTATAACATTGCCATACCCATATTTCCTGAAAAACCCATTTTGAATAAGCTTTCTAGCTTCATTTCGATACTCACACGCAACTGCTTTACCATCAACAATGAAGTATAACAGCTCTGGTTCGCCCATCCACGTTCTTGAGCCGCTCATCAGAACTTCCCTTCCCACAGTCGATCGCGGACTTCTTTCAAGCTGTACTCTTTGATCATGGCACCGTTACGGAATACGGGCTGCAACAGATTGCCGTCGGAATGAGCAGCGTGATCCATCAGACCATCAGTACAAACCAGCTTTCCAGAATCATCCTTAGTGACATAACACATACCCTTCAGACTCTTCTTAAAGTGGTCAGTGTCGGTCTTGGGGTCCTTGAAGATCTGAATCTCCTTGCCATTGACCACGCCATAAGTTGCCTTAACTGCCATGCCAAAAGTATCGCGGGTAAACGGCTTCAACTGACCATTCTGCTCGATGCACTGCATAGAGAAGGAACCAACACCCAAACTGACATTGTTACAAGCGAAACCGTGTGCTTTGAGTTCGGCATAAATCTTTTCACAGCGCTGCACAGTGATAGAGTCGCCATACAGAGCCTTTACATGAGGGTCGAGCACCTTATAACCCTTGCTGTTGACCGTGCCGCCGAAGATATCCCACAGATGATAGACGGTCTGTGTGACGATTTCGACCGGGTCACCAGAGTCGCCACGGATCAGCAGCGTGCCATTGTGCGCCATAATTTCATCCTTGAGCTGCGGCAGAATGTTATCAACCAGATTCCAGTAGTCATAGGAATCAGATACCATGCTGAAGCTCATATTGGGATACAACTCAGTCAGTGCCCGGCGGATGAAAGTGATCTCATCGCCATCGACTGCGAAGTTGGAACACATGACGCTATGCTCGGTGCTAACAGCGCCAAACGCGACCGGCTCCTTAGTGCAATCACAGTGATACATCTCTTCCAGATACGGGATTGCAGGAACAGTGGCCGTATTCAAAAAGCTTAGACACCACCCAGCGCTGGATTTGACAGCAGACTGCATACACTCCTGACCACGGAAACTGAAATCGCCCAAAGCACGAGCATGAGGCACACCATCCTCGACGGTTTCATCGTAATACTTGTCCACGATATCACGATACAGAGTACCAACCGTCGCAGAAATCATCGGATGCCACAGTTCAGAACTCATAAAGGATTCGAGGAACTGCGGAACCCATGCGAAATCAGGATGCGTATTGCTCATCTCAAGGAACGGTACATGAATGGGGCAGCGAGTACCCTCGGGCAGTGCTTTGATCTCGACAGGAAGATAGCCCAGGTCATGCAGGGCAGCAATCTTATCGATATCATAAGCGTCCTTGCCAATGGTTGCGTCCAAGACACGCTGATAATTTGAGACAACCCACTCCTTTGGGAAATCAAAAAACCAACGTTTAAAATAATTCTGCAGATAATTCTTGCAGAACGCCTGAACACCAAACACAACGACTTCATCCACGCCATCCAGACGGCTCATGCGCGGAGTAAAATAACTGACCAGCTTAGTGGTGCCGGCCGGAAACTGCTTACTGTGAGTCGTCTTGTAGAAATCGCACAGCAGCATCGGGTTAATGTTGATCATTTCAAATCCTCCAAAAGTTTATTTACCATCTCATGACAATTTCCAAGATACCTGTCTTGAATCTTTTCAAGTTCATCAGCCGTACATTCGATTTTAAAGGTGCGCTTATCCTTTGGTGAATGAATTTTAAAATCAATATGTGATCCATCATAATTCCCGGATAATTCTTTATGATAATTGCGCTCTCCAACATCACAGAAAGCATCATAGATAGATTTTTTCACATACTCAACTGCATAGTCTTTTCCATGGATATTATCGATTAGGAAATCTAAGATTGAATAGAATTCATCTTTTACACATGATTCAGTTTGATTTTCATTGATTTCACGATAAATATGCAGAGAATATGATTCTTGATAATGATCACATCTCATATCGATTGGGGCAAAATCCCAACCAAAATCTCCATCAGTGTAAAACGAGATATCTAGTTCCCAAATATCCATCATATCAATCCTTATCCCACTTGTGTTCAAGGACGGTGATCTTGTCGTGATGGCCGGTGAAGATACTATCCGTAGTATAGACCATATGAATTAGCTCCGGATCGTCAAACAAATGGCCGCGCTCAGAGTCCAGGATACTGTTCTCGCAGTGGCTGACATACATATCGATATCACCTACGTCCAGCTCTTTCAGCTTTTCAGCCGAATAAAACATAGTGCCACCGTAAGAGCAGATATCATCGATCATAAGGACCTTGCCTTTCTTTGGAGGATATCCCGTGACGTCCAAACCAAGAATCTTGCCGGTCTTCCACTCACGCTTTTTGTCACCGTGAATGATATAAGCCTTACAACCCACACGATCCAGTGCCCAGTGAACGGTTTCCTCATATCGTTTCATTGCCCCTGCATCCGGGAAGTAGATTACATCAGGCTTGCTTTCTTCGATTACCTGACAAATCTCACGAATCGGAGTATGTACCTCACAACGATTGATCAGCGCCGGAGCCACATCACTGTGAGGATCAAATACAACAACGCGGCTGAATTCACATCGATTGATCTCATCAGCAAACCACTTGAGGGTGAACACATCCTCGTCGTGATAGGCGCGATCCATACGAGCGTTCGGGATATATGGCATAAACAGCTCGACTTCTGCCCCGTTATCCTTTGCATCCCTTGCGATCATAATGACCGTGGGGAGCTCTGCCATGGATTCAAACGTCCAGACAATGCTGATTACATTGAGATAATTGATGGTCAGATCCTTCTTGATCAGCGGGGTGCCATCAGGAAAAGAACTGATTTTATAATGATTTGCTTTGACCATATTGAGCCTCCTTAAACCATGTAGTGAATGTCTCTTTCACGAGCACGAGAAATGATAACCTTGACCACGCCATTATCCTTTTCAAAGGCTTCATAGCGATCTTTTTCATCATCCACGCTCTTGGAATACGGATTGACCACATCAACCTTCTTGCCATCAATGAACTGCTCACCGTTGGCGGGGTTATACTGGATATCCTCGGTGTTGATGTAGCAATCAGGCCAGAAGCCATCCTTCAGCTTGATCTCAAAATAGATACGCTGTGCACCATTGAACAGATCCAGGCGCTTGGTGCAGGATGTACGGTAACCATCCTTGAAAAGAACAGTAAGCTTGTAGCTGGTCTCGTTCATATTGATGATATTCAGATCCTTGATAGCCTCTGCGAATGGAGTGCCCAGATTCAGTTCAAAGGCGATAGACCGCAGGCAGTCGTAGTTTAGATCGATCTTGCCAGAAAAATCGACCACAGCTGGGATCTGATCGTAATACTTCTCTTCGAGCTTATCTTTGAGATAGGTTTCAACCTCGTCAGCGCCCGGGTAATCGAAACGGAAGTGATAATGGAAGCGACCGGGACGGTTGACCAGATAATCGTTCAGGCCATTGAGCTGGTTACAGGTGACAACGAAGAGCTTTTTCCCCGCGCTGGTGCCATCGAACAGGCTCAGCATCGTATCCTGCGGATTTTCATTGTCCCTGGACTTGAAGGTCTTATCAAACTCGTCAAACAGGATCATAACTTCCTGATTGATGGATTCGATAAAATTGGCGATACCACCGATATAGCGGTTAGCCAGAATGACAGGATAGCCCTGCTTGATGGCCTCGATTGCAATCATCTTAGCGGTCAAAGATTTGCCGATGCCTTTGTTGCCGCTGAGGATAACACCCAGGTTGCGGTTGAACGCTTTGAACGAATTCAGCACTTTGGCAACCTTGCCACTCTGAACACCATACACCTTTTCGTTGATGACCATATCGGGGCGGCGAGACAGATAAAAACCGGTCATCTCAGAACAGTGGATATCATAGGTGCCTGCCGGGATCTTGTCATACGCCTTCATATCGTCGCCATACAGGAACAGATTATTTGCGCTTTCAACAACTTTCATCTTAAACCCTCCATTAAACTTTCTTCAACATATTCGAAGCCATTGTAATCTTCAATAATTTCATATTCTCCCAGAGGAACCCATCCGCCGCAGCACAAGCACAAAATC
>ERZ1026898.203-NODE-203-length-40806-cov-9.545729_pt1 | contig 40806 bp, 52 predicted proteins | sample MGYA00380178_ERZ1026898 | MGnify/ENA primary metagenome ERZ1026898 (study PRJEB33269, sample SAMEA4719814) | human gut metagenome | biome: human-associated habitat; feature: organic feature; material: feces | place: Cameroon | collected 2013-10 ...
AAAACTGATTCAGCGCATCGAGAATAGCATTACGGATGTTTTCATGCTCCCATGAACACGCCTCACATACTGCACGGAAATGAGGATCTTTTTTTAGAAAAGGCGGCAAGTACTGCGTGATATCTATTTTGTCAGATGACCTTAGTAGTCTAGTCAACCCTAGTCACCCCCATAGTGCCGGCTCTAGGCAGGTATCCTGATGGAATTCTTATATTGCTGATACCACCATTGATTTTTAGTGAGTCATAGTCTGAAATAGCACCACTATTAAGCAGGACCTTGCCGACTTGGGCAATGGATACATAATCACTATCAAATCCACTATCTACCAAGTACGCATCCAGTGTATTTTTCAGCACAGACGCATAATCCTGTAAATATTCCTGATTGACCTTTACGTTAGCCGTCACGTTGATATTGAGATATGCCGGCGCCGTTACGGTCACAGTGGCACCGATGGGCCGTACCGTCTCGATATAATCAGCCACCTTTTTCTGCAGTTCCTGACTGGCTGCATTTTTATTGGCGTCGGTAACCAACACCTTGACCGTGCCATTGCCGTTCCATAGGGGAATGACTTTCACATCCCCAACACCAGCTACGGAGAGGGCCCATTCCTTATAATGCATCACATTCCCCGACGTGGCAGGCGTTCTGACATGTACCAAGTACCGTTTCAAGAGAGATTCGTCTGTTTCCTCTTCAAACCCATCGTGGGTAGCATCCTTATTGATGACTTTCGACACCCCGGGAATACTCATAGGTACCTTGTCGATGGTGTTGGCTCCCACATTACCCGAAGTGCCGGCGATCTGCGCCGTGATTTTTACATCCACGGTCCCGTTATCAGCGATGGTACATGCTGCATCAGTCGTAAAATATACATTATTGTCGGTTGAAAATACGGAGCCCTGCGGGACGATGATACCTTTGGTCCCGGTGATAGTCAGGGCCCCGATGGCTTTAACGGCCGGCTTCCTATCAATGCCGAACTCCGCGGCTCGAAGCGTCAAGTATTCACCCCATGATGTATCCGCAAAGGCAGCCTTATAGAGCTGCTCAATTTCGACTTCGCTCTTCGCAAACTCAAAGCTATTGGACGCCAACACATCATTTTCAAAGGTTCCTTCGATTTTCGACGCTTCAATCCTGCTTTGCCTTTGCAATTCCTGCAGGATTTCGTTCTGATCTCTAGCTACATACATTACGCACTCACCTCCCCATAGACCGTTGTCAGGTCAATCGTTACTGTCGCCTTTCGCCCTTCCTGTGAAAATGAAATATCATTGATGGATAGAATGTAGGGATTTACCATAAGGCATTCCGTAATCATTCGTTTCAGCTCGCTGATTCGTTCCTGTACTCCCATCACCAATCCTATAAATGGCTTGATTTCAATACCGTACTGCCACGAATAAGCAAGGTATGTATAGCGTTCTGTGGCCAATGCTTTATATACCCATATCTTGATAGCCTCGGTGCCTTCTAGCAGGATATGCTTCCCCGATTTGTCATACAGAAAACAATTCTTTTCAAAATCCCATGCGAATTCTTTAAATAACGGTAGATCCTGCGTATCAGAGGAAGCCTGAATCAAAGCCTCGCTGGCACCGACAAAAGGAAACGCTTCACTCATAGTTTCACCCCGCTATCTGCTATCCAATATAGCTGATTCCCTTCTAGATTCTTTGAACCTTCCAAAGGTATCACTAGGACGATAGTTCCCGGCTTTAGCGTATCCGTCCATGTCTCATCGTTATCAATAGGATGATTGTGGCTGGCGTATTCCGCATAACCGCCACCACCGCCACGATAGGACGTCTCGCCTACCATGTGCCTGGTATAACCGGGCATGAGGTATCTGGAGATATAAACATCTTCCTTGTGGAGCTGGATAGTGTTGACATCAATAGCGATGTCGGGAGGCGGCGATCGCACGATACCCATCTGAGCCATTTGCACCTGCTCGTCTTTCCCTGCCTGGTGCATCAACCCGATCATGCGATTGGCCGACTGCTCGATAGTTGGAATTTTATCCGCCATTGGCTCCCGCCTCCTCTTTGGTCATAATGTTTTCAAATTCCAGTTCCAGTTTCATGGTGTGCATACCATTCTCAAAGATATGGCTATCACTCTTGATCCAAAACTGGCCTTTGAAATATTGCTCCTGCACGGCAATGGAATAGGGGGCTACCACCCGATAATCGCCCAGCATATCTAAGGTGCCGGTTCTATCAGGGCCTTTTAGCAACGATTCGATTTCCTGCTGCGCATTGGCTTTTGGATTAGTCTTATATACATCCTGTATCAAGCCATATTTTTTGATTTGGTCATCTTCGGATTGATAGCCGGTGGCATTCCCCTCTGCATCAGTGATCACGACCTGATTCACCATGTTTTCAATGCTTTCGGCAAACCGTTCATTCAATACATTGGTATACCCATTGGCTTCGTAGTCCTCGATGAGAGTTCCCTTTTCGACTACATCCAGCTTACTGCCATTCATCAGCAGGGCATATTTCTTCTTGGTTTGCTTCGCCGCCTCGGTATATGCCATGAGAATAATCTGATAGCCAGATTTCCTGACAGCAATGAAAGAAACGGGCGTCCCTGTAGCAAGGATATTGCCCGTTTCGATTCCCAGTTCATTACAAACCGACTCTGTGATACTTTCAGGAGTCATGTCTGTAAATTTACGTGTAGTTTTGCTTTTATTTAGGATGAACAAATTGTCATAGGCAGTGACAGAGACTTTGGACGCCTGCACGTCCCGCTCCAGATGAAATATATGCCCATGGAATCGAAGCGTGCCGTCCTCATCGTACCCATATACCGTATCGCCATTATCCAATGGATGATTAGGTAGGTTAGGATCTCGATAGTCCTGCACTACATCAAATACCAGCCGGCGGGCTGCCTGCAAACGGGACCCGGACCACTCGATGCGACTGATTAGCTGCGTGATGTCATCTACATGCTGAGTCTTTTTCCCATCACTATCAGTCGTTATGTATTCGTGTTTGACAATCATTTGATGATCAACCTGCCAATCTTATCCGCGTTATTGATAGCCAAATCTTTCAGATCATTGCTTTGGGCAATACGACGCCATTTGTTGGCCTGCCCGTAGCATTTCTTGGCCACGTCCACCACATCCTTCGCCTTTTTCAGTTTAGCTGCTGAATCTGCTTTTTTGTCTGGCGATGGTCTGTCTTTCAAGCCCGTGGTCTTATCTACCTGCTTATTGTTGTTGGCAAGTGGCGTATTCAGATCCTTGTACTCGGTGAGAGTCAAAGCGTAGTAAATATCCCGACTTCCATCCTGTTCTTTGTAATCGAATTTCATGATACCGGTCATAAGGTTGACCGGCGAATCAGTGATAATGATTCTGACAGGCTTTCTGCTTTCCTTCCACTTCCTTAGTTTTTCGACGAAAAAAGACGGTTCGAGTGCATCTCCAACTACGAAGGGGTAGTCATGTACCGAAGCTGGGAAAAAACACTGGAAAGAAATCCGTTGCGCCTGAGGCAGCCCAAAGACGAGTGCCTCGCCTACCTGCTCGACGTTGACAACCTTATTCCCCTGCCCGGTAGATACCTCATATACACGCGGCGTAACAGGCAGCGTGACTTTTTCTGTTTCACAAGAAAGAATGATCTGCCGCTTCGAGCTGCCTCCACCTAAGATTGCGGAGGCAATATTTAACGCGGTACCAAGTGCTCCCCATGCTTTCATTACGCACCTCCGTAGTTTGCATAGCCCTGTTCGAGGGCTCTCATGATGGTATAAGCGATTTTGTCCATATCGGCTTCGTTTCGCACAACGAACGTATTTCCCGTAACCATGACAGTGTTCCCAGATGCGGTCGAATTCTGTACTTCACGAGAAATGATCTGTGCTGTTTTCCCCGCCGGATAGATCCGGCTGCCCTGCGGCAGGTCGATGAGTTCGCCACCGTGTTCATTGATTTGTGCCAAACCGCCAGAGAAATGCATATCCCCTACGGCGTCCATCGGCACGCTGTCATCGACACGCACAGAACCATCGCTTCCAAAAGAGTAATGACTCATAGCACTGGCAGAAATCTGCGAAACTTTAGAGGAAATCGGTGCCATGACGTTTGCTTCAAACCACGCTGCTGCGCCGCTCCATGCCCCCTGCACTGTGCTCCACGCATCCGTAAACGCGGATCCGATGTCAGCTCCCGTAGTCCCTGCGCTGGCGTCAATAGGATCCCAGACGGAAGCGTCATACCAGCCCGCCACATCGCTCCACTGTCCTTTGATGGACTCGACGGCTTCCTGTCCGTGCGCCTTGAGTCCGTCCCAGACGTTATTCCACAAGTCTCCGATCACCTTCGAGCGTTCTTCCGTTGCCTGCTCCAGGGTTTTAGTGATGTCGTCATATTCCTCGTAGGTCATACCGCGGGACGCATTGTTCCGATACATGGTCGCTTCCTTCATGGACTGCAGACGACCTGCACCAAAAGTGCCATTAGCAAGACCGTTCCCGATATAGTTGCCGAAAACGCTGCCCCCCAGTCCACCGATAATCGAGCCTATCAGTGCGCCGGGAACGGCTCCTATGCCGCCGAAAGCACCTCCGATGGCCCCGCCGGCCAGCGCGCCAGCTTTGGAACCGGCATACATGCCGGCAAGTGAGCCGCCAGCCTTTAGGGCTGCAGCGCCACGTTCTTCCGGCGCTGCACGGTAGACCTCGTAAGCAGATGTGGCAAGAGCAGCGCCCATCATGACGCGTCCGAAGATTTTTCCGTACCGGGCGGCTTTCTCTGCATCAATCTTCCCATCCGCTTTTGTACCGGGGATAGAGCCAGCTCCGCCGATGCCTGTGCCGCCAGAGCTTACCGTACCATTGACGATAACTGTGTTGGCAGACACCACCATGTCATTTAATGCGCCGTTCCTGCCACCGGCAATGCCGCCAGTCTTAGGATGCAGCACACTGGAGACAGCATCGACGCCGTTCTTCGTCAACTTTGCGATCTTATAGAGCGCCCCGGCCAGCGCCCCTCCGGCTAGAACGGAGCCTACGCCATCAAGCTGCAGGAACTTGTTCTTCAAATCGATGACGAGCGTCCCGACTATATCAAATACGTCACCAAAATCCAGCCCGTCCTTGATATTTTCATTGAACCGATTTAAGAGCTTCGTACTCTCCTGCGCCAAATCGCGAAGGCCGCTAGATACGTGGCCACTCAGCAGGTTTTTCGTCAGCCCGTCCCATGCGCTTGAAAGATAGGTCAGATCGCCCGCCAAATTATCCAGGCGAGTCTTTGCCATCTTATCTGCGGCACCGCGTGAACCGTCGATGGCTTTCGTCAGCCGTTCAAACTTGTCATCCGATTCGTTGACGATAGCCAGTAAACCGGACATGGCTTCCTGCCCGGCAAGATCAGAGGCAACTTTTCCCTGCGTGGCTTCGTCGAGGCCTTTGAACCCTTTTCGCAAATCCAGCAGAATCTTTCGGAGCGGTTTCATCTTCCCTGTTGCCGTGTCGATAGCAGAGAACCCGCCGTCGATGTGCTGGCTCAGTGTCGCCATCGCTTCTTTCACGTCTTTTGTCGGCGATACCAGACGAGTCATCAGTGCACGAAGCGACGTGCCGGCCTGCTCCCCTTTGACGCCGCTGTCTGCCATTGCGCCAATAGCGAGCGCCGTGTCCTGGATGTTATAGCCAAGAGCCCCCGCAAGCGGCGCTACATACTTGAATGTGTAGCCCATCTTCCCGACATTGGTATTAGAATTGGCAGCCGCTGCAGCGAGCACGTCAGCGAATTCCCCCGCTTCATCAGCCCCCATTTTAAAAGACGTCATAGCGTCCGTTACGATGTCTGATACCGAAGCCAGGTCTTCGCCAGAGGCGGCAGCCAGATTCATGATGCCAGGAAGACCGCCGATCATTTCCTCGGTCTTCCAGCCCGCCATGCCCATATAAGTGAGCGCCTGCGCCGCCTCCGTCGTGGTGAATTTCGTTTTCGCCCCCATCTCCAAAGCAGACGCCGTGAGCTTCTGAAATTCTTCGTCTGTAGCACCGGAAATCGCCTTGACGCCGGACATGGTCTGCTCGAAGTCCATGTAGCTTTTCACAGTATTATAAATACCAAAGCCGACTCCCGCACCGCCAAGCATCTGCAGCGAAGTATTCATAAGCATGCCAGAAGCAAGCCCATCAAGACTGTTTTTCAGCTTGCTGCCCTTCTGCACTAGGTTAATAGCCACCTCTTTCGAGCGGATGCTGTTCATCTGGTTCCTGATCCGGGTAATCGCAGGCGTTGCCTTATCCGTCACGGATACTGCCGCCCGATGATTTCCCTTGATCCCAGAAAGTGCGCTGGCGGTTTTCTTGATTTCGGCCGCAGACTTGACAGCAGATGCCGCCAGTCTGCCATTGGCCGTTGTCAGCCGGTCGACCGCCGACAGCGAACCCACTACAGAAGTTTTAAACCCGGAGACGTTTTTCTTCGCGGTCTTGATGGCAGCCGTCATCTTATCCCGCATCTCGAGCGTAGCGCTCAATACATACTGGCTCATCCTATCACCTGCCTTGTCATGCCTACTGCGGCCAGTTTGGCCGCCCTCTCATCCTCTGCCTCCATAGCCGCATGGCAGAAGATCTTCTCGACCGGCGACAGTGAGAAGAAATAAGAGAGAGAATGACCATGGGAAACTAAAAAGGCCGCCGTGGCAGCCTCCCAGTTCCCTTCAATCAGTTTTTTGCGTCGTCGTGAACCTTTCGCACGATGTTTTTGTTATAACCTGCACAATCAAGAATAGCCACGGCGATCCGAGTCATTTCGCCTGCATCAAACAGTTTACGCACAATATCCGTCGGTTCCACGCACCCATAGGCCTCCTGCAGCTTGGCATCCTTCAGATTCGGGGATACTACGCAGTTCAGCACGAGATACGCATCTCCATCCCCCTCCGTAGCTTTGGATTCGAGCACCATCGCTGCCGTCGGTTTCTTTACCGTGATGACGCCGATGGATGTTTCCATGTCATACTTTTCTTTCTTCGCCGTTGCTACGGCTTCTTTCATTTCGATCAGTTCTTCAATACTTACAGCCATTCTCATACCTCGCTATTCTACTGTTTCAATAAATTTCGCATCCTCAGGAGTGAATCCAAAGGGGAATTCCTTCTCGACCACTTCACCCTTCTTGAAATTCATCAGAGCCAGCTCATTAAAGAATACATTATCAATGGACACACGTTCCTTCTGTCCATCTACGGCATCCGGATCATCCAGCAGCCCCACAAGCGTAGCTCTCGGATCATGGCCATTTTTCCACTCCTCCAGATAGGCGTTAATGTTGCGGTTAATGACAGACTTGATTGTCAGCGTACCCGAACCGGTGAGGGATACGATTTTGGAGTCTTTGGAATTGCCGATCAGCACGTCCTCGCGGTCTGCCGTTACCTTACATTCAAAGGATTCAATTTCAAAGAGAAGTTCACCATCCCACCATACTTTTCCGTGGGAACCATTCCAGCGACGACGGCCTCTGTATTTCACATCTTCTGCAGCTCTAGCCATTATTCATGCCTCCTACATTACATAATAAATACAATGTTCAGATCTTCCATGGCGTTGACTGGCTTCACACTGCCAACCAGTACCACATTAGTACCTGTATTGTACTGACGAATCTGCATAGCCGTCATGGTGGATGTATCTTCCCCGTGGAGCTTAGCATAATTCGCCTGATACTGTTCATCGATGTCTACCGTGTTATTGCCGTCACGGTCAAGAACATTGCCTTTAATTTCATCGAAGTACACCAGAATAGCGGTGATGAAGAGCATTTTATGGTCATAGTCATTAATGGCTTTGCCCACATAGTACTTCTTGAACGTATCACGGATATCATCGGTAATCATATCGACTGCTTCCATAATCTTGATGTATCGGAAATCTTCGCCTTTATCTGTAGTGAAGGTAGTCAGAGAATTGCATGCACGGGCAATCTTGACTCCATCCCCATCCTGTTCATCAAAGAGAAGCAGCTGGCCTTTATTAATAAGAGAATCGATATCTTCATACTGTTCTACCTCTTCGACTTCGGTCAGCTTGAAATAGGTAGCAGAACGGTCAAGCGCAAGACCGGCCAGAATACCGGTGATACGAGCGGTGTACTGGAGAGCAGTGTAGGTGGTATACACCGGATTCCCCTTGGAATCGGTATCAGTCTTTACCTTGATGCCGCCGGTGCAGAAATTGATGATGCCTTCGTGGTCCGCTTCCTGATTAGCTACCACAGCCTTGAAAGTCTTTCTCTTGTTTCCGCGTTCAGACTTGATCCAGGAAACGATATCCTGCTGCTCCTGTTCAGTGCTGTTCGGATAGCAGAGATAATTCCATTTTACGCTTTCCAGTTTTGCAAGGATACCGGCCAGTTTCTGAGTTGGTTCAGAGATGTCTGCTTTTGGCAGAGTATATACCAGGATGCGAAGCGGTGTCCCCAGCAAGCACTTTTTAATCAGATCCACGTTTTCCGCGGTCAGTCCTTCATTTGGAATGTCAGAAACATCGTTGATTTTGTAGTACTTGCTGACATCAGTTTCCTCATTTTTGAGGATCATCGCCACAATGCCTCGAGCGCTGCGCTTGATGGCCGTAGTCCCCTTGGTTTTAAAATCAATCAGCACCTGTGGCAATCCAAAAACTTCAGCTTCATTTGCCATATTGTTACTCCTTCCTTAAATTGAGCGTCAGCTCTTCCATCAGTTCAAATTCTTCCTGACTCATGTCAGCGTCCGTGAACTGTAACCGGAAAATATAATGCAGCACTTCATCATGGACAGTGGTTTCGGCTTCCGGAATGGTAATGGCTCTATCTTCTACATAAAAGACAGGGCGAATCGCCAAATCGAGAATCTGACCAATATCATAAATCTTCATCCGGTCAATCCGTCCGAATAAGTCCTCATCCGGAATATACTGGATGTCAATCTCGATATTGCGGTCATGATATACGCCTTCCCCATCCACAGTTGATGTGTAGGGCTGCATTTCGACATAAAAATAAGGCGCATCCGATTTTTCTACATTATCGAAGTGCACCTTACAATCTGGAAATTTGTTTTTTAGTAACGCCGTAAGCGTTTTCTTGAGACTTCTATAGGTAATCATGAGAGCAAATCCTCCATGATGGTTTCTGCATCCGCCTTGAATTGCCTTTCCGTTTCCGCCAATCCTTCATGAAGCATCTTCGCACCGGGAACGAACCGCGTGCGGCCCTTCCTATCCTTCGCCCACCCGCCTCCGCGCTTTCGTATGCGGTGCCCGAATTCTACGTGCCCCGCATAATGCGTATTGTTGTAAACTGTAGCAGCCCCCTTGACGGCGCGGCTCCTATGCCAGCCGTTTCGAAGCGTACCGGTATCCACGGGTGTGTTGTCCTTGACACGACCGTTCAGAAGCTCCGCCTGCTGCGCGACGAACTTGTTTCTCTTAGCCAGTGATTGATCCAAAATGCTTTGCAACTTGGCATCCAGCTGGTCGAAGCCGGTGATTTCTTCGCCCATCAGGCCTCCTCCCCTTCCCGTTCTGCGTTAATTTCCTTGTGAGTAGGATAGTTCAAAGCCTTACCGGCACGAAGCAGGAACTGCTGCTCCGCTGCCGTCTGAATGGCCAGAATGTCATTAGGCCGTATATCATACTGGGGGTCGCAATCAATGCGGAGCTTTTGTGTCAACACATCGCCCCGATCGGACTGTTTCCCGGTCAAGCTGATTTCGTAGCTGCCCAAATGGCAGGGAATCTCGTGATAGATTTCCTCAATTCTATAGTCGTCAGCTCCCTCTGCATCCAAAGAAGCGACTTGTCTGGACACAGTCATGCGGTCATTGTACATAAACTGTTTCAGCAACCGCTTCATTCTTACGAATTCCATGGCTGCCTACCTCCCACCTTGCGGAAACGGTTCAGCTTTGGTTTCAAGCTCTCGAAGTCTGCTTCATGGGGATTTCCAGTAGAAGATACATCAGATACCGCAAAGGTAAATTCCGTATCATTCTGTTTCAGAGATTTCAGCGGTGCTTTTTCTCCTGAAGTCTCCGCATCCGTCCACTTAGTAATAAGCTCCACCGCCGTATAAATCAGGCTATCAGGGAAATCCTCTCGGTGGCAGTAATCCATCACATCCACTACAAATTTCTCCACGTACATTCGGAGCTTTGTATCGTTGATGATAGGCGATTCCTCTACCATGCCGTTATAATCTCCTTTGACCTCCATGATTTTGTCATAAATGGCCGCATTGGCTTCCTCTTGAGAAATATATTTCATCGCATCACCTACTTTTTAGGGCATCAAAAAAGCACCTGCAGCTCGCAAGTGCTTTTGTTTAAAATATCACTGTATCCCAAATTTCCTTATCAAATTGAGGAATTGCTTGCTTCGTTTTTATCGCACGCCAAAGTTTCTTCGCTGCTAATTTATACTCACTTGCAACAGGGTGTACAGGATCCAATAACGTAACACGCTCAAGAGAATGCTGTCCGAATACTTTTAAGTATTCCGTCTTTGCACGAGTTAAATCCGCCATTGCTATATCAAGATTAGTCTCGAATGCGTCTGCAGGCATATTGATCCCCCCGTTTATGCCATCAATATCAGACCAATAATAAGATTAAGATATTCTCTATCATCTGTTATTATAGCATAATTCCGCGTTTCCGTCCCGTCAGAATCGACGCTAATGCTTTTCACAAATTTTGTGGGTTCATAGATTTGTTCTAGCCCCATGCTAAGAACTTCTGAAGCACTGGTGTATTCTTTACCAATATACGGATTGATAAAATCGTCCTTTTTGGTAATCTCGGTATCATTATACCCAAATCCTGGAAATAATTCCGCCAACGCTACTGGGTTCTCATCTTTAGTTCTTTGAGCGATAAAATCTTTTGATATTTTTAAAGCGTCGGAATTAAAGAATTCTACATAATGCCCAATTTCATGAAACGGAGTTGTTTTTCGCACGCCATTCATATGGATAGAAACATAATTCTCACGGTAATTGTCGAACTTTGTAGCATAACGTTTCCCGTTTGCCATTACAGCCCCGCTAATAAAGAATCCTCTGTCAGCCTTGAGCGTATAAAGCTTCCGACTTGTAGCGTCCAAGTAATCTGCCCATGCCTTTGGGTATACAGAAAATGCATTTCTTAGCATTTCTTTATTTACCTTAGAACTGCCTTTAGCCCACTGGTCATCTCGGATGGTACCTCCCATTTCTCTAAAGTTTCCGAAAATTTCCTTTAGCTTTTGTTTGTCCCCAATATGCTGGTCTACTTTTAACAACTGATTTACCATTTCACCTATATGACACACATCAGATACGCTCATATCCTTAAGTGGTTTTCGTGAGATAGCGTCTTTAATAGACTGGATTGATAGCGGGGGTTTAGCTGGAGCTGGCTGTAGGATAATATACTTTTCATGCCATGTATCGTATGTCATACCCTTAGGCACATGTACCGTTTTCCCGTCAATATTCCTAGCAGCTCGAGTGCCCTCTTCGCTATGCCAGCCTTTCAGGCTGCCAGCGATTGTACTTCGACAGTTAGGATGAAGTGGCGGTGCATTTTCACCAGGGCGGTATTCATCAATGGAATAGACGTGACCGTCATGGGCCCGGCACATAGATGATGTACGCCTGTCTAATGTAGCAATGAAACGGTAGTATTTCATGCCGGACTCTTTGATACTGTCAGCGGCTGCACGATTCTGAACATAGTTCATTTCTGTGCGTACCAACCTTCTCGCATTGGAGAGACCGGCATGCATTTTATCTTCTACCATTTTTGCCATCTGAGGGACGGACAGCCCGCGGTGCAGCCCATTCGACACGACTGTGCGAAGGACCGCGCCGAGCTGCTGGTCATTCTTCCAGATACGCTGGCTATAGGACTTTCCGCTCCACGGAGCAGCGGCGATTTTTTGTGCCGTATCGTCATCAATAACGACATTCGCCTTCATGATTCCCGTCCGTTCTACCACGTCATAAATGCCGTGGTAGAAACGATCCTTATAGGCATCCATCAGAAAGTCCGTCATGCGGTCTTCTGTCTTGCGCCCCAGCCGGTCAAGAGCCTTCAGCGTTTCTGCATAGAGCTTATCCAGACGCGAAATGCGGCTTCGCATAGCGAGGGTGTCCAGTTCCTCCGACAGAACGCTGCCGTTCTCAATCCCCTGCAGGTATTCTTCCATGCTCATCCGCCAGACGCGATATTCATCGCCCGTCAACAGTCTGTGCGCTTCTGCCATAGATAGTTTGTTATCTTTCGCGAAGCGCCCATACAGAGCAGCGATGTCCCTTTGGATGTCAGCCAGAGCCTGTTCATAATACGCTGCCAGTTCCATTTCTATGGTTTCCTGGCACTTTTTATGCCAGGCTTCTTCATAGGCTGCGGCCCTGGCGGCCCAGTATGCTTCATTCTCTGACTGCTTATCCATCATTAGCCGACCTTATGTTTCAGGGCTACCATGCGGATAGCTTTGGATTCATATACACGATTCCAATTGGTGGCATCCGCCAGTTCCGCGCGAGTTGGGGATTCCGGATTGGTCCTCTTCTTGTTGGTCCATGCTACTCCCCGTGGATGCATGATAAAGCAACGGCGGTTATAAAGCATGTCTACGCCAGCGCCGTCATCCGGGTCACGTTTGGTTTCGGTCTGCACGAAACGAACCGGAGAACCTTCGCCGTAAGCAATGGCACCGGTACCGAAGAAGTAGGTAGTATATACACCACTCACTACAGGGCATCCATCATCTACGATAACACGACGGCCCTGATAGATATCGAATTCTACGTTGGTAGAATCTCTTTCGGTAGAAATGAGGTTCTTTTTCTTCAGGTATGCTTTGGTAGCAGAATGCATCACCACAGCGGAAAGCTGATCCTGTGCATCGCCCATGAGCTGGAGGGTATCGATGACTGCAGAAGCAGAAATGTTGGCAGCTTCCCCTTCCAGTGCAGAAATATCCAGAATATGGTCTTTCATGGAAGTAGAAGCGAATACGCCAGCAAGGATATTGATGAGTTCCTTCTGGTACTGTCTAGCCCAATAGCCTGCTACCAAGTCGCCAATAGCGGCCATCGGGTCCTTACCAGCCAGTGCGGCAGACAGATTGGAAGCACTCCATTTCTGTCTACGCATGATGGTAGTGGATACATCTTTCTTGGATGTGATTTTCTGTGCTTCGATGGTCTTCCCTTCTACGATGTTGTCAGCGTCTCCCTGCAGATCTTCGAAGAATGGCATGTTGTGAGTACGTGCTGCTTCGCTTGCCAGGGCATCGAATGCCGGGCTTCTAGTAATAATACCGGAATTGAAAAATGCAGATTTTTCCATAGTTTTCTGCACTACGTATGGATTAAACAGTTCCGGGACGATGATATCGGAAATAGTAGTTCCTGCCATTTTTATTGTCTCCTTTTAGATTAAATGGTTACTCCGGCGGCCTGTGCGAAGGCTTTGGCCTGTTCCGGGTTTTCTCTGAGCAATCTTCCTTGTTCAGTGAGGTTAAACGTATCTTTTGCGAATGGATTGGTGCTGGGGTTTCCGTTTCCGCCTTTGGGGTCATACTTCGGGTTAGGACCGGCCTGCTTAAACAAAAATGCTTTGTTTTTCTGCAGTTCCTTCAGCTGTTCGTCCAATCCGGTGATTTTTCCATCGTCACCAAGGATGAGTTTGGTCTTGTCGAACAAGCTGGAAACAATGTCCACATCCTGCGCTTTGTCCACAATAGCCAGTTTGATAGCGTCATTGATACGGAGTTCTTTCATTTTCGCATCAGCTTCCTCTTGGGCCTTCTTGTTGGCATTCTGCAGGGATTTAATCTGGTTCTTCAATGCGTCCAGATCACCTGTAGACTTTTTGAGGGTTTCCAGTTGTTTGTCACGGTCCGCTACAGTAGCGGTTAAGGTCTTCTTTTCCTCGTTGACCTCATTGAAACGAGATTTTGGTACATACGCACCATCTAAGAAAGCAGTCAGCGCTTTTTTCGCTGCTTCCTTTTTATCGGCTGCGATGCCCAATTCAGCAAATAATTCTTCCTGATTCATAAAATCCTCCTCCGGTTTTTACCGTGGTTCACCTGCCACGTTAGGAAATAAAAACTAGTCATCTTTCTTGCCATCCAAATCCCCTTCATAGGGATCAGCCTGCGCATCCTGCTCTTTGCGTTCCTTTTCGATCTGTTTTGCTTCTGCTTCTGGATCATCCACGAATGGATGGCGGGATAAGATCGTCTTATTGGAAACAATGCCCACGGAATTGCTGCACATGGTCACAAGGTCAGAGTCATTTTTAATGGACGTTCTCGTCCATGTCTGTACGATGCCTGCTGTGTCCCTCCCATAATGCCGCAATATCGCATGAAGCAATTCGTCGAATCCCCTGCGGAATTGGACTTCCATCTGCCCCGCCTTGAGCTCCAGCAGAGAATAAACGAATTTCATGGCTTCGCCGGAAGTCTTATCCAGTCCCTGCTGCTCCGGATCTACCCCCTGCCCCATGGTAAAGATCGCCTTTCGGGTGATTTCCAGCATCTTATCCCTGGCTTCTACCGGAATATCGATATTTAGAGTGGACACCCCAGACGAATCCCCTGTACCTGCAGATTCCACGGAAATGGTTTTGTAGTATTTCAGGTTCTTCAGGAATTCGTTTAGGTCTTCCCCGCCGTAATTGGTCAAAATAAAAATGACCTCTTGAATATCCTCTAGGTCATTCATGAAACCGCTTAACGTTTTGTCATAAGCGTCTATCAGCTTTTTGATTTTACTGAGATCACTGGTAGCTCGTTGATTGTTGCGGAATGGGATAAACGGCACCCGCCCGAAGTTATGGATAAACTGGTTATCCGCTTCAGACAATCCCGCATTGTAAAAATCAGCAAAGCAGCTATAAGGGAATAGCCTATCCATCGTTTCATCCGATTCCGGAATTCGATAGGCCTCACATTCCCGGTCATTCCAATACTCATAAACCTTGTAGGCATCACCGTTATCATCGTACTCCCGATACACGCGGAGCACTGCCAGCAGATCATGGGACAATTTGGGCGACCAAATCGGGATAATCTCCTCGCTGGGTACTACGGCATACTGGAACTTCTCATTCTCATCAATCCAGTAGTGCAGCCATCCGACCCCTGCATTGGATGCATTGGTGGCCAGCTCTTGGATTTTGCTTGCATAACCGCCTCCCAGTGTATCAGTAATCACCTTATTGACGTCATCGCTATGTGTATCAAACAAAGGCGGAGCAGTAAAAAGATAAGATACCTTCTGATCCACCAGCAGGCTGTAAAAGCTCATGGGGATTCGATTGTCTGCCGTGCGCATCGGGTTCTCGATATCACCCTTTGCCTCTTTCTCCTGCCTGCTGGGGGCGAATAGGATATCATTCAGGTTGTTGTAATACCTGTCAGCCGTCAGGGCCTGCTTTAAAAATTCGCTGTGACCGGTGACATATTTTTGTATCATTTTTCTAGCTACGGTTAAATCCACATTCTCACCTCCTTAAAATCTTCACTCTAGCCCTAGCCATTTCATTCTGGCAGGCGTATCTCGTGGCATCGATGGCGTGGTTGTCTGCGTCAGGGTAAGCAGAAATAAACTGCCCCTGACGATTTCTCTCGTATTCGTAGCAGGTAAATTCCCTGTATGTGTTCGGGCACCTGCGCTTATCGATGTATATCTTTCGCCGTTCCTGCAGCCATTTGATGCCGTAAGCTACACTGTCAGGCCCTTTGCGACATCCGATAATGTTGAAACCCATGTCACGTATTTCAGCAATGCTCTTCGGCTCTGCAGAGTCGGCAATGATCGGTGCCGTGAGGTGCTTGGCGCGCAGAATTTGCGCCACAGCGCGGTTCGTGAGTTTCTGCTGGTATACTTCGTCAAAGATATACAGCTCTTCCTTCTTGGCGTCATAGTGCATTTGGACAAAAGCCAACGGATCGACTGCAAAGCCAAAGTCCAGCCCACAATGCAGCCTGTCGAATTGTGCGATCATCTCATTGCTCATGCGCAGATCTTCCACATTCTCGAAGACGGCGCCGCCGGTTCCTGTGACTTTCCCCAGATACTCATGCTCGTAGCTCTTGAGATTCTTCCCCTTCAGCTTGTCCGCTTCCAGCAGGAACTGGCTACCTAGCCATTCCTTCGGGACCTGCAAATAGGTGGAATGGTGTACCAGCCTGTCCGCATCATCATAGAGCTGCTCTTCGTTCACCCAGTTGTTTCTCGACTTTGGCGGGTTGAAGGAACAGAACTCCCAGTATTTATCACCGCCGCGAAGCAAGGACTGGTTCAGATTCCTGATTTCTTCCATACCGGCGAACTGGTCGAATTCTTCAAACCACACCACACCGATATAGCCGAATTGCGGCTTGATGGACTTGAGCTTCATGGGATCATCATCGCCCATGAAATAAATCTTCTGCCCCGTATGCTTCAGGGTGATTTCCGGCGGGGAAATTTTTGCGGAAAACAAACCATTAAGGCCCATAGCATCGATTCCCCATAATACCTGCGGATAAACCGATGTCTTGATGGTGTTCCCGACTTTTCGGAGTACGACCGCATGGCACTTGGGGTTCTGCAATAGCAGGATAGGCAGCATGACACTCACAAAAGAGGACTTCGTACTGCCACGGCCGCCTTTCATCCAATAATGGGTATGACGGTGATGAATGATGTCTTGGAAGACGGCATCAAAAGCAGGCCCCACATGGTCCGCTACGTTAATCTCCATCGTCCCCGCCTCTTTCAAACTTGAATGTAATGTGCGCCTCACCGTCAGCATCTTCCGGCCTGTCCAGTCCGTAGCGCTTCGCCAGTTGCACCGCTGCTTTGATACGATCATTAGCCCCGATTTGCTTTTTCATGGTTCTTGCTTCGCTGCAGCCGCCGCCAGTTCCTTCCACGACAACGACTTCCTCTTTAATTTCGCCACGCATCGAGGCCGTCAGGAACTCCATCACTTCCTTTGCCTTCGCGATACGTGCCTCATCGATTTCCTTGAGACGTTTCCCCAAAAACGCTTTCACATAAGGCAGATCTAAGGTTTTGGATGCAATGAATCGGGCATTCTTTTTTGAATACCCGGCTTTAATGGCCGCCTCTGTCTGATTGCCGGTCTCTATAAAATAATCTACCAGTCGTTTTTGCTTCTCCGTTAGTACCACTTCAGCCATTACATCCTTCACCACCTCTGTTTCTGCCAATAAAAAAGCACTCACTATCATTGATATGAGTGCCTAAACCTGATTAGTTTTGCGGTGTATATTTGACGACTTGCGTTATAACATTATCTGTATGTCCCAATTTCCTGTGATTTTTGATTTGCTGATGCTTTTCTAATTTTACAACAAGCAAATCTTGCGGGCCTAATCGAATTTGACCGGCTGCAATTTTCGCAAGGAAATCTTTGTCCGCCACAGTTGCTGTAAAAGAGGTATCTCCATCATTAAACTTCCATTTATGAGAACCATCAAAAACGGCAGCTTCTACGGTTACAGATATGACATAACAGGAACATTTTTCCTCAATCACATCTTCCGGGACTGTTTTGACATATTCTGATTCTTCTTTATTGATACTCATAACGGGACGAGCCATTTCGTGGATATCTCGAACCTCAAAATGATCAACACCTGCTTGCTCCAAAGGTTTAACAAGGCCGGGCAATGCCTCTCTAACATTTTTGTCTACAAACAAATTATATACTGGTTTGTAAACAATAAATGGAGCACCTTTATCTGGATGCACTTCAACTTGCCCATTCTCTTTTTCCACAGTCTTAATAATTCTTCGGGTACGTAACTTCTTAATTAGCCAGAAGAGCCCGCCACCTACTGCGCCTGCAACTTCGATACTGTTATTAGTTAAATCAAGGAATTGGGCAATTTGGTCAATGCTGTAGCCAGCAACAAACAAAGACTTGAATTGTTCCGGCAAGGTCTGAATCAAAGCCAAGACAATTTCAAACGATCCTTTTTGAAAATCTGCCTTTACCCTGACATCTATAGAAGAATTATCATTATTCAATAGTCGATTGGCTTGATTGACCAATGAACTCATTGAAATCAGAACTTCGCCCAGTGTCTTAGCATCCATAGAGCCATTATCAACACTAGGTCCACAATAAGCAATGCAAATCTTTGTGCTCTTTTCCATACGGATACTCCAAAACATTTTCATACCCCTACAAGAAACAGACAACCATCACTAGCAGCCTGTTTCTTTTGTCGCGCAATTTTCACAATATTATTATATCACTTTCCCTCAGGGCTTTTCGGGTCTTCTTTCTGCCATATGGCTTCCAATAGCTCTACACATCGATAGGCAGACTTCCTTGTATAATCCTTCCCATAATGCAGCCGTTCCGCCACTACACCCCAAGGTACATGATACAGATAGTGTTCCTGCACCGCCGCCTTCCCCGGACCATCAGGCACCTTCTCCATGAGCTGATACAATTCCGCCCGATGCCGCATGACACGTTCCAGCTGACGGACAATCTGTTCATTGATTCGTTCCCGTTCCTTCTCGATATTCAGCAGCACATCGGCCAGATCGCCCTGCTTCCCGCCAGATACTTTGTCTTTATCGTATCGGATCGCCTTTACACCGGCATTGTCCGCTATGATCAAGTCCTTCTGCCTGCGGGACGTCTCCAGCACCCCAATCTCCCTATACACCTGTCGAAGCAAATCCAATACTCTCATTGATGCCCTCCTATGTCGATGTCAATAGAACGCCAAAATGAAGCAGTGGTAAAGCCGCTACTTCATCCTGTACTCAATCCATTCCCGATACAGCTCGCAGATCGCCCCACAGCCACCACGTGGCTCTGTTGCCTTTTGTGGTGGCTGTTACTGCCGCTGACTGCGCAGCTTCTCGAAGAAATCTCTGACCTCTTCCTCCGTCATCCTTGTTTCTCCTTCTTCTCGCGCTGGTGCGCCTCCTGCCAATGCCGCTTCTGACAGCCTATGCTGCAGTACTTCTGCTTTGCAATGTTCGGCTGAAACAGGTGCCCACACTCAGCACAGAGCTTTGGCTTGTATATCTTCCCACAAAGAGACTGCCTTTTTTCGTATTTTCGCTCGAGCGCGCGTTTCTTCTTTTCTGCCATGTCACTTGCCTCGTAGTACTTCAAGAGAATGACCGCTTCCGGATAGCCGTCTGCCTCCCACCCGCGGTCAGAAAGCTGACGCGCCTTCGTCCAAAAGGCAGCGCTTGCCATCCATTCCAGATCGAAATGCTCCCGCTCGCTGGGCATGATCCCGATATGCCCCCGGGCGTCGCTCTCGATCACCATGAAAAGGTAACCATTTGTAAGCATACCAGGCCTCAGGGTGTCCTTCGCCAGCAAGAGTTCGGTCACTCTGGCTCCCTTGCGGAAATAGAGGATCATACTTTGGTCACCTCTTTTCTTTCTGATGGTAGTGAGTCGCTGGGGTGCTTAAACCGCACGCCGGCTTCCTCGAATAAACACTGCCTCAGCTCCGCCGGCGTTACAAACCCTTTCTCTACTGTGTCGTAAAGTTCGAGACACATCTCTGCAAACCGCTCTTCCCGTCCATCTTTCTTCATAAGCTCGCCGAAGTGGTCGTGGATCACCATGACCGGGATCGCGATCAGTTCTTCGAACAGCCTTGATACAGCTTCATTTTTTGCATGTGCCGCTAATTTTTCTGCTTCTTGCTTGACTGCCTGCGCACACAAGTCTTTTAGATACTCCGGCTTGACCGTGAGTGTAGCGTTTTTATCCTTTTGACGCTCGATCTTCCTGCGCACTTGCCTGCTGAGCAGAGATCCGGTTGTGTCGATCATACTTAGCCCCTCCTTGTTAATAACATCCGTTTGCATTATCCATCGGGATGACGTGCACCTGCAGCCCTGCGGGCCGGGTTGTGTCTGCATAAACTTTTTTGCACTGAGTCAGAACCACTTGCTTGTCGTCCTCATAGGCGATGCCGTTCAGCCCGTCGAGTACGACCTTCAGAATGTTGTCGATGTCCGGCTTCCCCGGCGGAAGTTTCCCCGCCATCGCCTCTGCCTTCTTTGCCCGCGTCCAGGACTTCGGGATCGAAAAGATCGCCTCGATCACGACCATCACAGCCCCCTCAAAGCAGGGACCGTGCTGCGCTGCATAAGCCTCCTTGATCTGCCGTTCATACGACTTCGTTTTCCCCGGCGTGTAGACGGTTCCGCTTCGTGAAGAAAACCGCGGTCTTGCTTTACCCTGTACTTTACCAGGCACGAAGAAATATACCATACTCATCGCTTCCTCCTGAGTAGCCATTCAACGGTAAGAAGGATGGCAGCAGTTGCCACCAGCGAGCCCGTCAGCACCCCGATAAAGAACCATCCTGCACTATTCATAAGATCCTCCCCTCTTTCCTTCGGCTTTCCGCCTCTCGCGCGGCCATGGAGTCAAGCTGCACTTTCAGCACCGCGACCTCCCTCGCCAGCCGACGAATGTCTCCTTTGCATTCGAGGATGGTGAGCGCCATGTCCTTCATCTTGTCCAACGTCCAATACCCCAGCATCAGCAGCCCGAAAGCGCCGGTGTAGACAAGGAGCAAGATTTCCCATTCATCCATTGTCTGTCTCCGCGTCGTTCTGGCTTACCATGCCCTGTACTTCACTCATGCGGATAACGTAATGCGGGCATTCGCGCATGAAAAGCCAGCCGTCCATTTTCTGATACAGCTTTTCGAGCATCTGCCCCAAGTCTTCCTTTGAATAATCAAATACAGTCAGCTTTACCGCTTTCACCCGATCCGTACCGGACAAGTCCGCGTAGATATGCAGATATCCATCAAGATCCTTGTCGATATAGATTTCCTTTGGATTTGTGACAATAGCTCCATCTTCTGCCTGAATAATAATCATTCTTCCTCCTTATAAATCTCCCAGTCGTCCGCAAAAATAGCGTCCCATTCTAAATGCTCCAAGCTTACGTTGTCAAAAGTGCTGTCGAAACTTTGCCAACCGAGATGCGTTATAAGAGCCGGCTTACCAAAGCGTGCCTTCTCATCCTTGAAGCTGTACACGTCATCCATCCAGCACTTCCGCCGGATCTTTTTCCCTTCGTCTGCCGCTTTCAGGGCTTCCCATGTTTTCATCTGTTCTCTCGCTCCACTGTATAACCGTGGAATTCTATCCAATACTGATTGACTTCTCGCATTTTCATGAGCGCTTCTGCCTCGCTCTTACACGGAAGATCTTTGTTCGTCCATTTATCATCCTTCTCGGTGTAGCGATGCACCTGCAGGAATGTTTTCTTCTTCGGCGTCTTACCCGTCCGATCCGTGTAGCTCCGGATCGTCAGCTCGATGCGGTCAGCGCCCTTCACAAGAATACTTTTCATGACTTACCTCCTAGCTCTTGTCACAAAAAAACTGACGCTAAACCCTGCCAACTCTTTTTACGGTATGATCGAATATGGCCTTTAGAGGCTTTGGCAAGTGCCCATTTGAGTAACTTATCGACCGGGCACTCGCCAATCGCTCCTAGGGGCATTGGGGACCATCCATGGCGATTTTGCCTCTCCATCCACACCGTCAAATCCACTAAAACGGATAATCATCCTTAGGAGGCGGCACCTGCTCCATGGGCGGCCGTTCGTCCTGTGCCTCTCCGAACTGGGAGAAGTCTCCTTTGCCCTGGCCGCCATCGCCTTTAGCAGATGTGCCGCCAGGGAGAACCACCGCTACCTGCTCGGCAACAATTTGTGTGTAATACTTCTTCTTGCCTTCGCCATCCTGGTAGGAAGATGTGGAGAAGCGTCCGCGGATAGATACCCGCTTTCCCTTCTGCAGATAGTCCCCGCAGGATTTTGCAAGCTCTCCCCACACCTGTACGGGTACCCATTCGGTATATTCCTTGCCGCCGCTTTTGAAACTGGACGCGATTGTGAATTTGCAATACGGCTTGCCGCTTTTCGTAAGTTTCATTTCCGGGTCGCGACCCAGATTCCCTGTTATATAGCACTGGTTGTCCTTAAGCACAGTTCTTCGCCTCCATCTTTAATGCGCCTTCCGGTCTGTTAATTTCGATCATTTCTGTTTGCCTCCTTCTAGAGCCATGCTTCCGGAGAGAGAAGCGATATAGCCCTTGACCTTGCCGTCCTGCAGGAGAGCCCTGTTGTGGCGCTCTGTCTTGTGGGATTCCTGAAGCATGGCATACATTTTCAAAAACTGCCCGCGAATCACTCCGGTCTCATTTGCCGGAGAGGCGCAGATTTCCTTCCACCCCATCCGCCGGACGACCTCCGCCGCCGTGGGATCCTTGATTTTCGGCTTGCCGTAGCACCCGGTGCGAGAGATTTCCCGCACCACCTCTCCCCATCCCCTGCCGGCATCCGGCGGCTCCGCTCCTTGGGCAGCCTTGTAAAGGGCCGCCGCGCGGCTCCGGATCTCCGCTACCGTTGGCAAGAATGGGGATTCTTTGATAAGGGCTTCGATGGCCTTGACCAGCACCAGTTCTGGGATATCCTTCGTCATCAGCAAGTAGAGCCTTGCCTGCTCGGTCGTGAACTTCGGCCATGCCGCCCTAAGCATCCCAATGGCTATCGCCTTCTGGGATGGATCTGTCGAGCTTTGAGAGTTCATTGATTAAATCCTCCATGCTGTCATTTCTCCGCGGAGCAGCCTGCGCCTCTTTCAAGGCATAGAACCCCTGCCACCCTCGCTTGATGCTCTGCGATACAATGGCAACCATCATCTGCTCATCGCCACCGGAGAGCTGCTGCAGGTCCTTGAGGTTGAGCTCTGCCGCCTTTTCGGTCAGCGGCTTCTTCATCCTCATCCGCATCTCCTTCCATTCCTTGAGCGCAGAGAGGAGATCATGGTTTCCGCTGGAAAACCTTTCGAAGAGGGGGAACACCCCGCCCTTTCCCCCTTTGGGGGGTAGGGGGGTATTATATTCTTCCCTTCTTACATTCTTACTATTCTTACTTTCTTTTTTATTGTTGTGCCCTTCGTGTGCCCTGCTTGTGCCCTCGACTGTGCCCTCTGCATCTTCATAGAGCTGATATTTCCGCCAATTTACTATATGTATGAGGGTTCCAGTGTGTGCCCTCTTAAGTGTCCAAAATCCCAATTTTTCGAATCTGGCTAGTGCTCCACGTACAACCTTATGGCTCACATCATCACCGGCCCGGTCAGCCAAATCACGGGTGCTGATAAAAACCTCCCCGGGCTGGATGGTGAATTCATGGCCCAGCACATCCCACTTTTTCGGCGTCCAGGCAGCCAAGAACATGACAGTCAGGAGCACCTTCACCTGTGGGCCGGTTGAATTGACGAAAATGGGGTCGTCAATCATTTTTCTGTATAGTTTTATCCAGTTTCCTTCTGCCATGGTCTTCGCCTTATGCTTTTACTTCGCTAGTTTTCGGATCCACGTTCTGCGGTGCCTCTTCGTCCGGCTCGTTATCGATGGTGTAAATCTCATTCGGAGCGTCCAGTATATCCGCCGATGCATCCATCTTCATGGTCTTCACAGTCTCGTCCGTGGCCACGGCGCGGGCGAACTCTGTCTTGAGAGGCGCATATTTCAGCACCTTCTTCAAAACCGTTTTCTTGGCCATCTCGTCAAAGTCCGTCTGCCACGGACCACTGCGATAAGCCTTTGACTTTTTCATGGCAAACCTTTCCACGTCCTCACGGCTCATGACTTCAAAGCCGATGCCGCCGTTTTTCAGCTTCAGGACGGCGTAGTACATGATGACATTGCCGCGGTCTTTCACGGCGGGCACGTGCTTCAGCTTCGGCTCAAGCCCATATTCATACTCGAAGGTGTCATTCTCATGCACTTCGTGAGCCTGAATGGAGCTGACCTCTCCGGATCTATAAGCCAGATCCATGAGGCCTTTATACCCCAGCTGAAACTGGCACACATTGCCGTAAGGGATGAGGTAAGCCTGCCCTAGGGGCGTGTTCGGCTCTACACCCAGCTGGGCCGCCTGCATCATCGCGCCAAGGAAGCTCTGGGGCGTGCATGTCTGCAGTTTCGGAGTGGAGGAAAGCGCCGTCAGCACCATTCTTGTGAACCGCTCCGGCGTGATAACGGAAGGGAGTGCCTTCCTGATCTGTGGCTCCATAGCCGTGATAAGGCCTTGCATGGTAGTCTTAGCGCCGCCCTGCTGAATTCCTGCTTTTCTTTCTGTAAGTCCGCCTTTCGTGTTCATAGTGTTTTGCTCCTTTCTCAACATTCCGGTAAGACGCCCAGATAAGGGCGCCACCAGAGGAAATCAGAATCGCTTGATCAAAAAATCCGTGTAAAATATCTGCCGCCGTACCGCTTAGCCTCCGGGCGTCCCAGTGTACTGGATCGCCCACTTGCAGCTGGTTGAAATCGTCCTCAGCCATTGGCTTTGATGCTGAAACGGCGGGAAGGTTTACCGATGGTGATGCAGCCTTTCTCCTCGAGCAGCTGGTAGATGTCAGGGGTCTGCTTCTTGATCTTTGCCAGGGGAACCGAAGACCGCCCCGCCTGCGTCTTCCAGAGGACGCGGTAATGGTCTGTGGCTCCCTCTTCGGCATTGCCCAAGAGGGCCTTCAGCCGGTTTTCCTTTTCTGTAATCTGCTTTTTAAGGGCGTCCATGATGGCCTTGTCATCCTCTAGGGACTCGATCACGCCGTCGATGTCCGGCGGGAGAATAATAGAGTAATTGGGATCGCCGCCCTTGTACTGGGCAGAGAGAGCCGCCGCGCAGCTATCACTGCCATCCACAGGAGGCGGGGTCCTTGTCTCTACCAGCTTCCAGAAGTCTGTCTCCGCCATAATGAGATGCTGGATGTCCTCTTCGTTCCGTTCAATCCGCTTCCACTTGGCCTCATTCCCGCCGAGCAGAACGGCAATATACCAATAGGCTGCCCCTGTCACTGCCATGTAATGGAGGCACTGGCAGTAATAGGCATCGGGGATCTCATCATCCTTCCATTTGCGATACTGGCTGACACCGGCGGTCTTGATTTCAAGACCTGCGTTTTCGCCCACCACCGTGCGGTCCACATTGGCCAGCATGAAAGGATACTCCCTGCTCCGAAGCGTCCCCAGACGCTTCACTCTCTTGCTGGTCTCTTCCTGAAACCAATCGGCGATATTTGCCTCGTTCTTGCTACCCCAGTACACCGCCTGCACGTGGGACAGGTCAGGCGCCTCTGCCTGCCCTGTCTTCTCCAGCCAGAGCTGATATGGGGATTTATACTGGTTCATCCCCATGATGACAGCCGCATCACTGCCACCGATGCCAATGGCTCTTGCCTCGAGCCATTTTTCATGGTCTTCTGCATCTTTGACCGATAAAATCAAATCACAGTTCATTTCTTTAACCTCCTGTTTTTGGTATAATAGAGGCAGGAATGTCGATCAAAACCTTCCTGCCCGAGCCTTAGCAGTAGCCGCTGCCAAGGCTCTTTTTCTTTACTCTTTCACCTGCAGCTCGATGACCTGCATCTCGCCATTGCCATCTTTCAGATCCTCGGTGTTCGCGAAGATCCCGGTGACGACCAGATGCGGGACAGGTTCTTCTTCATTGATGGCACTCTTGTACCCGAAGAAATAATCGTCCCCATCCTCATTGAACACGTGGACAGGCTGATCCTCCATGAGAAGCTCGAGCGCCTGCTCCAGCGTGACTTCTTCTTTCATTTAGTCGCTCCTTTCCACGAACGGTCGGTACTTCGACCGTTTCCTAGCCTTCTTTTCTTCGGCTGCGTTCTGTTTCTTCCACATCAGTGACATGCGCTTATGCTCTCTGCAGCAGTACGCGGCCGTTGCCGACTGCGTGCCAAAGGCCTTCCCACACCACTTACAGCACCTCTCAAAGTAGCCACCGCCAAAGCCTCTACCCGCCGGAGCTTTCGAAGCCCTTGCAGCCTTCGGTTTATTCCGCTTCCAAAATGCCTTTTCGCATTTGGCGCTGCAGAACCGGAAGCGCTTGTCATTCTTACTCATGACGCGGACCCAGTGTCCGCATTGCTCACATTGGAACTCGCGGAGCGGAATGCCTTCTTCCGCTTCCTCTTTAGCGTGGTCCTTATCGCGGCGCCCTTCGTAGTAAGAGCGCCGCTCACACTCTGCGGAGCAGAAGCGCTTCCGCGGGGCGGCATCCGCGGAGAGCGGCTTTCCGCAATATTCACAGTGCCTCACTGTATCACGGCACATCCGGCTGCGATAAATGCCCAGCCGAGGGCGACGCCTGCGGCTGCTGCCACGTCTTTTACGATTCTCATGAAGAAATCGCGACGCTCCGCATTCCCGCGATGCGTATTTGCGACTGTCTGCGCAGCCACCATCTCACGTTCACGGTCGTCCATCATCTGATGGACGATTTCTACCGCTTCTGCACTACTCATATTTATTCGCCTCCCTGATTTCGGTAACCACTCTGGATGCCGCCATATATCCGGCGGCTTTTCCTTCGTACATCCGCGCCATCATGTCCTTTGCACACAAACGCGCGGATGCCGCCAGATTCATATTGCGGGTTGTTTCATGCCGCAAGAAACGCACCATGGTTTCGAGCAGCGCCTTCGCTTCCAGCATCTGCATGGCAACGGCGAGGGCATCAGCCTTCCCTGTCAGGTAATCTCCGACGCAGGTGTCTTTGCACGCGACCTGCTCGACGCCTGCATCCGCGCGAAGCGCGCCCAATTGTGCGAGGATCACTTCTCTCATTGCTTTTTCTCTCATTTCATTCCTCCTTTAGGTCGGCTCCATGGCCTTCTCCTCATTCTGTCTGGCTCGCCAGACAGAAATCCTCGTCCCTTCCTTCGCCTTTTTCACGGCTTCCAAGAAGGTCCCCGGTCTATCTTTCAGCCCCTCGCGTGCCTTCCACTCAAGGAAGGCATCCATGTCTTTGGGGTTGAACATGAACCGCTGGCCAATCCTAAAGCAGGGGATTTCCCCTGCTCGGCAGTACCTGCGAATGGTACTGACTGGGAGACCGTGGGTATCCGCGTATTCCTTCGCGGTCATCCACCTTTTTTCTTTTCCCATGATGTGTCCCTCCTATCCGCATCTTTCAATACTTTCATTGTTGGTCCTCCCTGTTTTATCCCTTCAGAAACTTATTGATGAAATATACCTGACCCTTTCCTGCCACTTTGGGCGTCTTGGTAATGATGTTCACCCCATTACCGTTTGTGTAAGAGCCTTCCTTGATTTCAAAGAGCCCCATTTCCATAGAGCGCTGTGTGGGCATGTTGTAGTCCGTCCCCTGGCGCTTAATCAAATACCCATTTTCGCGCATCCACTGGAATAGCCTTTTCTGTCCAATCTGGACCCCGTTGCCTCTGAGTATTTTGGCAAGCTCACCAATGAGAATGGATGTCTTGCTGGCACTGACTGACCCGGCAAAGATAACGGCCGGCTTTTGTTCTTCCAGCATCAGCTCCGCCTGTTTCCGCTTTGCCTGCTCTTCTTTGAGCTGCGTAGCCAAGCGAATCAGAAAGTCAGGTTCCGTGATAGCTCTTTCCAGCGCCTGGTCTGTCATGTAAGCCCCATGCCGCCGAATAGCAGGGAGCACTTCATCTGCCAGCACGGTCTGGAACTTCTGAGCCACTTCATTGCTGGCTTTGAACCCCAGCCGGTATACCATGTTTTCCGGAAGGAAATCATCTTTCGCAACATCCTGCGAAAAACCAAATCCCCGCAAATAGTGATTGACAGTTCTCCATCTGACGTATTCGACGCCGCCTTTGCTTTCGGTAAATCCAAACCCTCTCGCCACATCCTCGGCATTTAGATATGCCGTGCCAGTCTGCTTGTCCATGTAACCGTGGACATTACTGATATTCAGAATTTCATTCAAGCTCCTCTTCTCCTTTCTTTTTTCAAGGTTAGCCCCTATTTTCTGAATACGGTTAAACCGTATTAGTTAGGTAAAAAAATAATGTTATTGTAGCCAACACCATACACCTTTTCAATTTTCTTGATCTGCATTGCATCAGGGTATGTGCGCCCGCGTTCCCAGTTAGAAATTACGTTAGCACTTACGCCGATAGCTTTGCCTGCTTCTTCCTGCGTCATCTTGACGTTTACTCTAGCAGCCTCGAGTGTCAGCAGAATTTGTGAGTTCATATCATCGTCCTCCTTTCTCAAACCTGACCCTATTATAATACGGTTTATCCGTACTGTCAACGGCTAAACCGTATTATTTACGCTTCGTCATTGCCTTTTTACGGTATTAACCGTATAATGATGTTAGGACAAATATTTTAAGGAAAGGAATGGACTATATGAGTACACTAGGCAATAAGGAAATAATGGCACAAAACATTCGCTACTATCTAAAGAAATACGGAAAAACGCAAAAAGAAATATGTAAGGACCTTGGGTTTAAGGAGATGACCTTCTCGGACTGGGTCAACGCCAAAACATACCCGCGGATTGACAAGATCGAAAAGATTGCCAACTACTTCCGCATTCAAAAAGCGGACTTAGTAGAAGAAAAACGCAAACCCCTCAAAAACATTATCCCTATCGAAAAGCACATGATTCCTATCATCGGACAGATCGCCGCTGGGGAACCGATTTTGGCGGACGAACATATAGAAGCATACCTCCCCTGCGATGCCGGCGTGCAGGCAGACTTCGGACTCGTTGTACACGGAGACAGTATGATCGGGGCTGAGATCCACGATGGTGACGTGGTATTCATCCGCAGCCAGCCCATCGTGGATGACGGCCAGATCGCCGCCGTCCGTATCGACGACGACGCCACACTGAAGCGCTTCTACAAAAATCCAGACGGCTGCACCCTCGTGTCCATGAACCCCAAGTACCCTCCCATGGTGTTCAATTCCGGAAATTGTGACTCCATCCAGATCATCGGTCTGGCGGTGGCGAAGTATTCACTGATTAAACAGTAAAATTTGATGTTTTGCATTTTGGAGGGTTTTGCTATAGTTGATTGCCTTACTATTGCAAAAACAGCACTTTTGCTATAGTTGAATGCACGAGAAAAGCAATGTGAATTTTCTTCACATCGCAAGATAGGAAGGAGATTATTATGGTTAAAGATATCAACACAATAAATGAATCTCTCTTTGAATCTATTAAACATATCAATGAATATGGTATGGAATATTGGACAGCTCGCGAGCTGATGCCGGTATTGGAATATAAGCAATGGCGACAGTTTTCAGACACCGTAGACAGGGCTAAAACATCCTGTGAACTTAGTGGCAATGCTGTTTCTTTACATTTTGCGGACGTCCGCAAATCATCCCCCATGCCTAACGGTGGAACAAGAGAAATACAAGATTATCATCTCTCTCGCTACGCTTGCTATTTGATAGCTATGAATGGTGACCCACGCAAGGAAGCCATTGCCTTAGCACAAACTTATTTTGCCGTAAAGACAAGAGAACAAGAACTTTCTGAAAGCTTCCCCGCTATGACAGAAGAGCAGAAGCGTTTAGCTATCCGTGCAGAATTGAAACATCATAATAAATCGCTGGCCGATGCTGCGCACCAGGCAGGAGTAGAAACATCTAGGGATTATGCCATTTTCCAAAACCACGGATACATGGGATTATATGGCGGTTTAGGTGCTAAAGACATTGCCCTCCGAAAAGGTTTGAAAAAGAATGAGCCCATTCTTGACCACATGGCCAGTACAGAACTGGCCGCCAATCTATTCCGTGCTACTCAGACAGACGAAAAACTGCGACGTGATCATGTGCATGGGAAAGAGAATGCTAATAAAACTCATTACGCTGTCGGTGCAAAGGTCAGACAGACCATCAAGGAACTGGGCGGCACAATGCCTGAAGATTTGCCAACGCCCGAAAAGAGCATCAAGCAGATTGAGCGAGAGCAGAAAAAGCTATTAAAGAAAGGCACTCTCAATAAAAAATAACCATTTTCGTGAGGTCACGAAAATGGTCTAGGTGTGAGTAGTTGCAAATTTTGCAACGGTTCCCTCCATTTTGCAAAGGTTGGCAAAATGGCAATCCCTTTATTTTGACAGGGGGGGTAAAGGCATTGCCGGGATGCAGCGATTGGATAAAGGTATTCTATAGAAAGGAAGGGTTATCATGAGACGCCCCAATGGGCAAGGGTCCATTTACTACGAGAAATCGAAGAAGAAATATGCAGCCTCTTTCATCACCCCAGAGGGAAGGCGCATCGTGAAGCGGTTCCCCACCACTGAAGAGGCGGAGAACTGGCTAGAGGATAACCGCTATAGCATCCGCCACAATACCTTTGTGACGCCTTCCAGCATGCGCACAGGGGCATGGATCCTGCAATACATCGACACCTACAAGAAGAATGTACGACCTCGCACGCTGTCCTTGTATTTCGCTATTTTGGAGAAAATAGAGCCCATCGCCGATATTCCCCTACAGAAACTCACGGGGATGGACGTGCAAGCCTTGATCAACTCCCTAGATGGGAAAATCTCCACATCGTATATCAAGAAGATCTACGAGCTTCTGAACATGGCCATCAAAAAGGCCGTAGCCCTGGACATCTTAGCAAAGAACCCTATAGGCACCGTAGAGCGTCCCAAGGTGACGCAGAAGAAAATACAGATTTTCACCATTGATGAAATCCACCAGATCCTGGACTACGCCAAAGAACGGCACCGGGATAGGCTCTATATGGAAATCCTAGTGGCCACTTACACCGGGCTGCGCATCAGTGAACTGCTGGCGCTTACATGGAACGATATCACTCCGGACTACGTGCATATCACCAAGACACTAGGTCAGGATGGGCACGGGGTCATCTACGTTCAAAACGCCACCAAAACCTCCCACTCCCGCAGAGATGTGTCCATTCCCCTGTCACTCTACGAGACGCTGAAAGAATGGCAGGAAAGCACCAGAGCCCACGGCGGACTGGTTTTCAAGGCGAAGAACGGAAACCTTCTATTCCCCAGTAACGAAAGGATTGCCTTTCAAGCCATCCAAAAAGACTTGGGGATTTCCCCCATTCGCAGCTTCCACGCACTGCGCCACACCCACGCCAGCCAGCTGCTAGCCAATGGCGTCCCCATTGCGGAGGTGTCAAAGCGTTTAGGTCATGCATCTCCTGCCATTACACTGACCACCTATACCTCTTGGATACCTGGAAACGATGAAAAAGTCGCCAATGATGTAGAGAGGATTTTTAGATAATTGCTACCCTATTGCTACCTTTATATTTTACCCACGCAATATAAAAAGCCTGCTAAGTCCGATAAATACTAGCATTTTGGACTTAGCAGGCTTTTAGCTATTTCTTACCTTCGACAAAGAGCATATTGTTGTTGCGCTTTACCAGATTGTACATCAGTGCATTAACGCAGGAAGCAACGATGGAGCTGCCGCCCTTGGTGCCACGGACAGTGATGAAGGGGCAGGGCGCACGACGGACAAGCTGCTCTTTCGAGTCAGCGGCGCCGACGAAGCCGACAGGGATGCCGATGATAAGTGCCGGTTTGATGCCGTCTTCTTCGACCATACGGATGGCTTCATAGAGAGCGGTCGGAGCGTTTCCGACGGCGATGATCGAGCCATTGAGGTCTGTGCCAAAGGAGTTCATCGCTGCCATGGAGCGGGCGATGCCTTTTTCTTTGGCAATGGCTGCGATTTCCGGATCGGATACGCGGCAGAATACCTCACTGCCGAGCGCATGCAGGGCATTCTTATTGATCCCTGCTTTGACCATATTCACATCGGTATAGATGTTGCAGCCCTTGGCGAGCGCTTCGATACCGGCAGCGACAGCGCCTTTGCTGGTCTGGATGAGATGCCCGTAGTCTACGTCGCCGGAGGCGTGAATCATACGGGAATAGACCGTCACTTCTTCCGGTGTGAGGTCGATGTCCATGATGAATGGATTGATGAGATCCATGCTTTTATCTTCGATGGCCTTAGGGCTCTTGATGAAATCCATAGTGTTCCTCCATATAGTTGAGGACGCCTTCTACGGTCGAGAAGACCACAGCGCCGTCCAGTTTTGCTTTCGGTTTATCGATAACGATGACGGAAATCCCAGCGTCCATCGCGGCTTTGAGTTTCGTATCGCTGCCGCCGATGAGACCGCTGTTCTTGGTGACCATCACATCGGCGTGATAGTCATGAATCATGGCAAGATTCATTTCATAGGAGAAGGGGCCCTGCATGGCGAGAATATACTTGGCTCTCATGCCGAGGTCTTCACACATTTTGATCACATTCGATGTCGGCAGCACACGCGCCCAGATCTCCTTGCCTTCTAGCGCTTTCGCCCCTACGAAGGTGGCAAGCGTCTTGGAGCCGGTCGTCAAAAGGATGCTCTTTCCGAGCTGACCGGCAAGATCCGCCGCTTCGAATTCATCTTTTGCGTGATAGAGCTTGTCATAGTTAGGGAGTGGGATCTCCGCGCGCTCGTAGCGCACGTAGTCGATCCCTGCCTTGGTACAGGCCGCGCGGGCCGTCTCAGAAACGATCGCTGCATAGGGATGGCTCGCATCAAGGATGAGCGAGATCCCCTTTTCCCTGATGACACGGAGCATGTCTTCTTCCCGGAAGCGCCCTACTTCGATGTCGAGCCCTTTATGTGCGGCGAGCACTTTACCGTACTGGCTGACAACGGTCATAAGGATCTCACGGCGCTCCCCTTCCGGCTTGGACTGCTCTCGGTCTGCGAGTGCAGCGCCGATTTCTCGGCCGTCCTGTGTTCCGGAAATGATCCAGATCATGCTTTGTATCCTCTTGGTGTGATCATTTTTCCGTCAGCAACGAAGGTGGTGCTCTTGCCGATGATGACGGTGGACTGCATGTCTACATGTTCTTCCGGCAGTTTTTCCAGTGTGGAGATCGTCCAGTTCATGCCCGGACGTCCTGCTTTTCTAACGATGCCTACCGGTGTTTCCGGCTTTCTATACTGAAGCACGATGTCGCGGATCTCATCGAGGTAGGTCGCGCGGCCGCGGCTCTTTGGATTGTAGATGGCGATGACGAAGTCACCTTCCGCGGCGAGCTTCGCTCTGTTTTTGATCTGTTCCCATGGGGTCATGAGGTCAGAGAGACTGATGACAGCATAGTCGTGCATGAGCGGAGCGCCGAGCGCTGCAGCAGAGGTATTTGCTGCCGTGAGTCCCGGGATGACCTCACACTCCGGACGCGCTTCCTTCGGAAGCTTCTGGATGAGCTCGAGCACAAGACCGGCCATGCCATAGACGCCCGGGTCCCCGGAGGAGATCACGGCCACCTGATGGCCTTCTGCTGCCAGATCGACAGCCTTCTGGCAGCGATCGACTTCCTGGCGCATGCCATTTCCGACGACCTCTTTGTCCTTGATGAGGTCTTTCACAAGAGCAATGTAGGTGTTATATCCCACGATGATATCGGAAGCTTCCATGGCCTTGATGGCCTTCGGCGTCATTTCTTCTTCATGGCCCGGTCCAATGCCGATGACCCGGATAGTCCCAGGGCGATCGCCACCGTGGCACTGACAAACTTCGTTTTCGGCAGAAGCGTTTTTCCCTTCATTGATTCCATTAACGCTGCTGATTGACATACGTTTCCCACTCCTATCGTTTTCTCTACAAATTTTGAACTTTCTAAATGATACTCTTCCGCGATCTTTTTAAGCTCCTCTGCCTTGTAAAAATGGATCGGAAGATGCATGGAACTGGCAAAATCAAGCAAGCCCTTTTCATCCGCTTTCGCATCGACGCTCGCAAGCGATGCTACCTGGTACGGGTAAGCCCCTGCCTGAGCAAGTGCTGCGGTGAATGCGCTCTGCACCAGCTCTTCGGAGGTGCCGCGCTTGCATCCGATGCCGACGAAAAGATTCTTCGGACGAAGGCAGACGAAAGGCTTCTTCACAGTGATCGTTTTTTCGGTAATGACAGCGCATGCGTCAAACGCATTGGCATCCAGTCGTTCTAAGGGCTCCGTGCGGATCCCTTTCTCTTTGAGGCGCGTCGCTATAGAAGCACTCCCTTCGACGCTCTCATCCAGAAACCATCGGAATGTGCGCCCTGCTGCGATGACGGTATTCACAGGCTTCAAGGCCGCAAGCGGCTCGACACGCATCATCAGCTCGCGGGCGATATCATCCGGCGCGCGGCGGTCATGGACATCGGTCGCCGTCGTGATGACGGGATCGGCCCCCACTGCCGCCGAGACTTCTCTTGCCCAGGCATTCGCCCCGCCCAGGTGTCCGGAGAGGAGGGAAACACAATGTTTCCCGCACTCATCCATGACGAGTACCGCAGGATCGGACGCCTTGCTCACTACATGCGCTGCGATGGCACGGACCGCAATGCCGGAGGCCATGATGAAAAGAATCCCATCATAGCAGGAGAAGATATCCGCCGTGAGCGCGAGCGTGCGGGTGAAATACACGGCTTCTTTGCCGCTCGCACCGTCTTTTCTTTCATACAGAGTCCCCTCACCGGAAATGCCCGCCTTCACGCGCGCTCCCAGCTGGGCTCCTTCTTTGGATACAGAAACAATAGCGTACTTCATGTGATACTCTCCAGGGGATAAGGGTTCAAGGTTCAAGGTTCAGGGTTAGCCCCTGATGCGGCTCGCCCCTTGATTACGTTTGAAAGCCTCGATTGAATGAGAAATTAGAAATGAGAAATGAGAAATGCGAAATGGTGGTGCCATGAGCTGGCATTCCAGTCACTAGTCACCAGTCACTTGAGCCTCCTAATCCCTAGCCACTAATCCCTAGTCACCAGAAGACTCTAATCCCTAATCTCTAGGGAAACGCTGATTTTCGCAAAGCCTCATCCGAATACACGGAAATCGCCCCTATTCCCCCCGCTTTCCTTACTCTCCATCTGTTCCTTTGCGGAACATGGTGGTGAACTTGCTGTCGTAAAGCTTGGAGAGCTCATAATCGGTATCAAGGACCTTGCCGACGACGATCATGGCCTGACGGACGACGCCTGCCTGATGGAGAATGTCTGCGATGGTATCAATGGTGCCGCGGAAAATACGCTGGTCAGGCCAGGTCGCTCTGGCTACGATAGCGACCGGGGTATCGCCCGGATAGCCGCCCTCTTTCAGTGTCGCCATGACCTGATCGATCGCCTGGACAGAGAGGAAAATGCACATGGTCGCCTGATGTGCGGCAAGAAGCGCCAGCTTTTCCTTCGGCGGGACCGGTGTGCGGCCTTCCATACGGGTGATGATGACGGTCTGAGAAATGCTCGGCAGGGTATATTCCTGTTTCAATGCAGCTGCTGTCGCAAGGAAGGAGCTGACGCCCGGGATGACAGAAAACTGATCTTCTTTGATTCCTGCTGCGCGCAGGCCGTCCATCTGTTCCTGGATCGCACCGTAAATGGCCGGATCACCGGTGTGCACACGAGCTACCATTTTGCCCGCTTTGAGCGCATCGATCTCCACCTTCAGCACTTCGTCCAGATGCATGGTCGCACTGTTATAGATCTCTGCGTCTTTTCTGCCGTACTTCAGGATCTCCGGATTCACAAGAGAGCCTGCGTAGATGATGACATCCGCCTCTGCGATGAGACGCTGTCCCTTCACCGTGATGAGCTCAGGATCTCCGGGGCCTGCGCCGATGAAATACAATTTTCCCATAATAACTTCCTCCTCAATGTTTGATTGCTGTAAATATGAAAATGGGGCTCATCGGATCATAAAGATGATACCGCCCCAGTTTTCTCAGTCGATTGATCTGCATTTCGAAGCCTTCCAGCTCGAAAGGACGATCCGCGAATTCCTTCACCACTTCACCCGTCGTTTCCACGGTGACAGCAGTAAGGATGATGCGTCCGCCCGGAGCGAGCAGCGCTTCACATCGATCCAGGATCTCATGCATATTTCCGGAAGACCCGCCGATGATGATCACATCCATCTTCGGCAGCCCTTCCATCGCCTCCGGCGCTGTGCCGGCTATGGTATGGATATTCCGGCAGCCGAACTTTTCCGCATTTTTCCGGATCAGCTCGATCCCTTCCGGATTTCTTTCTATCGAATACACAGCCCCCTTGGGGCAGCAGAGCGCTGCCTCGATGGATAGAGAGCCTGTCCCTGCGCCGATGTCAGCCACTATATCGCCAGGCTGAATGGCAGCCTTCACCATGACCATCGCACGGATCTCAGCCTTCGTCATCGGTACCTTTCCCCGAATAAACTCCTCATCTTTGATGCCAAACTGCATTTATCCCATCACCACCATGACTGATTCACCATAGCCTTCCAGATGCGACAATTCCTCAAGAGTCGAATCCGAAAGATGCTGATTCTCATATGAAATATGCTCGGCCGCGGCAGCGCGCGTCTCCTTCGGCCAGCCCTTGTCCATCAGGTATCTCGCGATATAGGCCGGATCGTGCTCATGATCCGTCAGAAAGGCGAGCTTTCGTCCGGGCATATAAGACGTATCCTTCTCTTCCGGCACACGGCCATGGAAAGACAGCCACAGCGCTCCCTGCCAGGGTTCTTTGACAAGAGCGAAGCAAGCCTGCACAGAAGAAATCCCCGGGATAACTTCGATCGGATGCTCCGGAAACCGCTTCTTGAGCCACGGAAGCAAACTGTAATAGCCCGGATCCCCGCTCACCATGACGACGACATCATCCTTCTTAAGCGCCTCCTCCAGCCAGCTTGCCAGCAAAGAGAGCTTGCCTGTCACCGGATATGTTTCCTGAGAAGGCTTCGCATAGTCAGAAAGCGCGCGGCGGCCGCCCACGAGGTAGCGAGCCCCCTCGATGGCTTTCTGCGCCTTCGGCAGGATATAGTCCGGATCTCCCGGCCCGATCCCCGCTACGATCAATGTATGCTCCATTGTTCCTCCTCCAGAATCTCCTTCGCATGGCTGCTGACTGCCTGCACCGTGCCATCCATCGCCGCAAAAATCACGCCGACCCTGGCCTTACCGAAAATATAGCGTTCCGAGCGCACCTGCGCCCTCTCCGCCATCTGCTGGTAAATCATATCCAGCCCTTCACGATGCACGACCGCTGCCGCGCCATCCGTCGTCGTACAGCACATGATCTCACGCACCGTATCTGTCGATGCCCCATTCATGGCCGCATATGCCGCCATCGTCTCCATACGACCGTCACTATTGCGATTGTACGTATGGAAGCTGCCTGACGCCACCTTGACCAGCTTTCCCATATGGCCGATGAGCAGCATCTTTTGGAAACCGCCTGCGATGCACTGCTCCATCATGAAGCCGATGTAATTGCTCGTCTCGATGATCGCATCCGCTGGAATACCCATGATCTTCGCCGCCGTCTCACCGATACGGCCGGGACAAAGGACCGCCGTGCGGATCCCGCTCGCATAGACCACCGGCACCTGCGGCGCCAGCGATTTCTTGTACGCCTCCTCACTCATCGGCTTCACGATCCCCGTCGTTCCCAGGATCGAGATCCCGCCGACGATACCCAGCGAAGGATTCAGCGTCTGCTTTGCCAGCTCCTCCCCTTTCGGGATAGAAACCGTCACGATACAGCCATGATCCTTACCGATGAGCTCCTCATACACATAACGCAGCATGATCTGCGGGCCCGGATTGATGGCGGGTCGTCCCACCTTCACCTGCAGCCCCGGCTTCGTCACCGTACCGACGCCCTTCCCCGCACGGAGCGTAAGACCCGGCGTATCCACCAGTTCTACGGTCACGACGATCGGCGTCCCATGTGTGCAGTCCAGGTCATCGCCCGCATCCTTAAGGCAAGTCGCGATGCCCGTCCGCCCATGTGCCTCGGCCGACTCCACCGGGATCGTGAGCTCCGTGCGCTGCGGCGAAAGGACCGTCACCTGCTTTGGAAATTCTCCTCGCATAGCCAGGATCGCTGCCTTCATCGCCCCCGTCGCCGTTGCGCCGGTGGTATGCCCTTCCCGGAGCGTCTTCGCCATCATTTCCTCTGCGTTCATAACTCCTCCCATACATAAAGGTTCAACGGGTTCATTCGGTTCTCGATGTAACGAAAATGCTGCACCGCACCATTCAGAAAGTGCAGCCTCGTCACACCTGCGAAGCCCTTGCCCCCGCAGAGCCTTCTTATCTGTAATTCACAAACTGCAGATCCGCCGGAATGTCCTGCTGCTTCAGGAACTGGATGCACTCCTGCAGGCAATCCTTATCCTTGCTCGATACACGCACCTCATCCCCATTGATCTTGGCAGCGACCTTGATCTTCGAAGCCTTCACACGCTTCACGATATCCTTCGCCATATCCGAAGAAATCCCATTCTGCAGCGAGAGTACCTGACGGACCGTCCCGCCAGCTGCCGCTTCCTTCTTCTCTTCATTCAGATTCTTGAGGGAGATCCCGCGCTTTACAAGCTTCCCATGAATGATATCCTTCACCAGCTTCAGCTTGAAATCATCATCGCCGATCAGCGTGATCTTGTCCTCGTCAAGCGTGACCGAACTCTTGCTGCCCTTGAAATCATAGCGCGTGCCGATCTCCTTGGACGCCTGATTCACAGCATTTGCCGCTTCCTGCAGATCCGTGCGGCATACCACGTCGAATGAATAATCTTTTGCCATTATAGACCTCCTTGGGGGTTGTAGTGACTTAGTGACTAGTGACTGGGGACGAGAGAGACTGGGAATCGAATGAGAGCCTTCCCCGATGAGCAATATATGAATACCGCTTCCTCATCCCTCTTTTTTACATACTCTATTATTGTACCATACTTTCGTATATAATTTGAAAATTTCTGAAAATTTCAAATTCAGCCATACTAAGAAGACACTGATTGAGTCATTATCAGATTCTACTCTTGAATCTTTATACAAGGCAGGGAATCATCTAACACGAATAGCGAACCATGTAAGGAAGGTGATGACGAAGCCATGTATAAAATTCCTTCTAAACCCGCCTCTACCATGGGATCAGCATTTCCTTACATAATCATAAAAAAAGTTGGCAGAAAAAGTCTTTACGTCTTTTCTGCCAACTTTCATATTTACGCCAGAATAAATGCGGTCGTCAAACCCAGCTTATTTCTTCTGTGCGTCTTTTTCTGTTGCATCTTTTGCTTTCGTCTGCGCTGCACGGAGATCAGCGATTGCAGCCTTCAGCTCTTCTACTTCCTGACTAAGAGCACTGATCTTTTTCTCCATAGCAGCTTTGGAAGCCGGTGCATGGTTGCTCTGACCGAGTTTCAGGCTTATGCCTGCATTCACCATATTTTCTCCATTGCCGAAGCTACCACCGACAGAGAACATCGTGTCTTCATTCGGGCGATAGTATGCACCGAGCGCCACGGCACTTGCACCACTGTAGTTGCCATATCCTGCTGCAAAGTCCCACTTATCCTCCGGGTCGAAATCGAGCGGATGGAGTGCGGCGAGAGCAGCTGCCCCTGCACCGACCTTGTCCACACGATTGTCCAGCTTATTGATCGAATTACCAAGAAGCGAAATATTGCTAGCATTCTCCTTTACCAGCTGATTTGTCGCATACAGCTGTCCGCCATTCACGGCATCCTTGGAGCCTTCCTCAATCTTTCCGTCTTTTACATTCGTGATGGTCTGATTATTGGCATTCAAGCCGTCCTTGCTCACATAGGTGTTGTCGCCGACTTTTACACTGTCCACTGTGATATCTTTTGCCATACCTACGGTATACTTCTTGCCACCATCTGCATTGGTGCTTTCCGTCACAGTGATGTTATTGCCTGCTTCAACGGTGGTATGCTGCTTAGCAAGATTCTCTACATTCGTGACTCGGTTATCCAACTTGCCAATGTCTGCCTTGTTCTGGGCAATGTCTGTCTTGTTCTGGGCAATGTCTGTCTTGTTCTGAGCAATGTCTGTCTTGTTCTGAGCAATGTCTGCCTTGTTCTGGGCAATGTCTGCCTTGTTCTGGGCAATGTCTGCCTTGTTCTGGGCAATGTCTGTCTTGTTCTGAGCAATGTCTGCCTTGTTCTGAGCAATGTCTGCCTTGTTCTGAGCAATATCTGCCTTGTTCTGAGCAATGTCTGTCTTGTTCTGAGCCACATCAGTTGCTACTGCATGGAGCTGGCTGCCATTGACCGCATCGGTAGAGTCAGCAGTGACTGCGCCTGCTACTACGCCGGAAATCTTGCCATTCTGATCAATAGCAACTTTTTGATTGATGACGGTGTTGCCATCCTGCATATAAAGGGAAGCGCCTTTACCATTCACCATTCCTGCTACTCCGGAATCGCCATACAGCGCGATTCTAGCCGCACCATTGGAAATAATATTACCACTGACGTTGATACCAGCAAGCTGAGCTCCCTTATCTGCAATAATGCGGTCCTTGGTCGCGATATAACCAGTCGTTTCAATGGTGCCATTGGTTCCGCTAATGCTGACGTTGTTGCCAGTGATATCACCGAGAAGAAGATCCTTATTCAGACCTACTTTATAAGTCTTCTGCCCGTCTTGATCCGTTTCTTCTACGGTAATATTGCTACCATTGACTACTTTTGTGTGTTTCCCAGCTTCCTGTTGTACAGCATGGAGCTGGCTGCCATTGACCGCATCAGTAGAGTCAGCAGTGACTGCACCTGCTGCTACGCCGGAAATCTTGCCTTCTTTATTAATCGTTACTTTCCCAAGTTTCGCATATTCAGGACTAATCTGGCTGTAGTGACCCTGATCATCTCCTAAATACAGGGAACCATCTCTCAGGGATGTGTTCTTGTAAGAGATTCCCTTATTGATCTTGACTCCGCCGATTTCGCCTTCGGTTGCGGTTACTTTGCCGTCTTTATCTACTACCAATTTGCCGTTGGCTGCATAGAATGCACCGTTGCTGTTTACAAAGAACGGTACAGTGCCGTTTTCATTTG
>ERZ1026898.204-NODE-204-length-40452-cov-16.111667_pt1 | contig 40452 bp, 39 predicted proteins | sample MGYA00380178_ERZ1026898 | MGnify/ENA primary metagenome ERZ1026898 (study PRJEB33269, sample SAMEA4719814) | human gut metagenome | biome: human-associated habitat; feature: organic feature; material: feces | place: Cameroon | collected 2013-10 ...
CTTCTAATCCGTGACTTCCCGCCACATTCTTCAGATACTCCTCTGGTTCGCCGTTCAGAATCAAGTCTGCATAGCCAAGCGGGTCATTGTAGATGAGATAATCTAACTCCGACCTCTGCGCCATGGTCACGTCCAATTCATCCTCGACCCCAGTGCAGTCAATGGAGATCATTCTCCCATCCCGGAGCAGCAGCTCCACGCAGCCGGTATCCATGTTGAAATGGCAGGCTCTTGCATCGTACTTCATGTTTGTGTCCTTTCTGCCTTACGGCACCTTTACAGTTGTGACTTTTGTTATACGGTTCTTCTGATAAGGTTTTGGACACACAGCCATCGGGAAGGAGCCTTCATCTTGCTTTCCGAAGAAAACAAAAAATCCGAACCCTTCTCCTATCGAGAAAAGGTTCGGATTTTCATGGTTTGGTGCGAGGGAGGGGACTCGAACCCCCAAGGATAAACCACACGCACCTCAAACGTGCGCGTCTGCCAGTTCCGCCACCCTCGCATACCATATTTACCTTTTGCTGCCCTATTGATCCCTGAGGTTTGGAACCACGTTGCGGACTGCTTGAATATATTACCACATTACCATCCGATAGTCAAGCTCTTTTTTCTTTTTTAGAGTTTTTTGGTTTTCGGAAACAAGTATTGAAATCGACCCTGCATTGATGGTATAATAACTTTATCAATCACGAATGATGTTGTCCTGCGTATGGCATTGATTTTCAGGCAGGACCATTTCAAACAAGAAAAAGCGGGCATACTGCTTGCTTTTGAATGGAGGACAACACAATGGATATGCAGAATATGGACCTTCAGGGCGGCAGCCTTCAGATCTCCACCGAAGTGATCGGCAAGATCGCACGCTGTGCTGCATTGGAGATCGACGGCGTTGCCGAAGTTTCCTGTGGCAAGCAGAATAAAAAGCTCAAGGATATTCTGGAGGCTTCCAGCATCCAGTCTCCCGTTGTCGTGGAAATGCGCGACGGCACCGCAAACATTACGCTGCATTTGATGATGCGTTTTGGTGCGCGCATCCCGGCTGTGGCGGAAAAAGTGCAGGAAAATGTGAAGAACGCTGTACAGAGCATGACCAACGTCACGGTGAGCCGCGTCAATCTGGTGATCGCCGGACTGGCCGATGCAGCAGCAGAACAGTAAAATCAAAAAAGTTAAAGGCCGCTGCCTTCCGCCGTTTTTGCCGGAGGGCCCCGGCTGTGAGAGGATCGTTATGGAAAACATTTTGCCCCGTAGAGAAGCACGTGAGAATGCATTTTTGCTGGCATTCTCGCAGACGTTTGGTGATGTTCCGCTGGCTGAGGCGATCACCAATCATGAAGAAAACGACGAAGAGCATCCGGTGGATGGCTTCAGCAAGCATCTGCTGAACGCATATTATGACCACTCGGCTGAGGTGGACGATGAGATTCGTGCCCATCTGCGCAACTGGACCATGGAGCGTCTGCCGCGCGTGAGCCTGACCGTCCTGCGTCTGGCTGTGGCAGAGATGCTGTTTGGCGGCGAGAACAAGCCCGGTGTTGCCATCAACGAGGCAGTGGAACTGACTAAAAAGTATGGCGCGGATGATGACTATCAGTTCGTGAACGGTCTGCTTGGCGCAGTGGCCCGTGACCACGGTCTGGATGCTGCCGCAGCGGAGCAGGCTGAACAGTGAGCCGCTATACGCTCGGTTTTGATACAAGCAACTATGCAACCTCTCTGGCAGTGTTTGATACAGCTGGAGAGGTTGTTTGCGCAAAGAAACGCTTTTTGCCGGTAAAAGAGGGCCAGCTGGGCCTGCGGCAGAGCGATGCCTTGTTTCATCACACGGTGGCGCTGCCGGAGATGATGCAGGAGCTTGCGCAGGAATTTGACCTGACAAAGATCAGTGCGGTGGGTGTATCGCAAAAGCCACGTCCGGTAGAAGGCAGCTATATGCCGTGCTTTCTGGCGGGCGTCAGCGCAGCAACGGCCTTTGCACTGGCAAGGGACATCCCGCTTGTGCGGACGACCCACCAGCAGGGTCATGCTGCGGCTGCACTGTTTGCTGCGAAAGGCGAACAGCTGTTTAAAGAAAAAGTCCTGCTGTTCCATATTTCTGGCGGAACCACCGATCTGCTGCTCTGTGATCAGGTGCGGCAGATCACGACCCTTGGCACCAGCACCGACCTCTACGCCGGGCAGGCAGTAGACCGTGTAGGCGTCAAGCTCGGGTTCGGCTTCCCGGCAGGCGTCGAGGTATCCCGTCTGGCGGCGCAGTGTGAAGAAGAGATCAAGCCCAGATCCAGCGTGAAGGGGATGCAGTGCAGCCTTTCCGGGCTGGAAAACCAGTGCAATGCCCTGCTTGCCGCAGGCAAACCGCCGGAGTATGTGTGCAAATACTGCCTGCTCTGCGTGGCAGATACGGTGGTCAAAATGACAAAAGCGGCACAGAAGGAGCATCCGGGCTTGCCGGTCGTCTGTGCCGGCGGCGTGATGAGCAGTGATATCATCCATGCATGGGTGCAAAAATGCCTGCCGCAGGTGCATTTTGTGCCCGGACAGTATTCCAGCGATAACGCCATCGGCGTTTCCATTCTTGCAGCCCGGGAGGCCGGCTTATGGCTGAAGTGATCACGGTATCCGCATTGAACCGCTATGTGAAAACATTGCTGGACGCAAACGACATCCTGTTCGATCTGGCCCTGCGCGGCGAGATCGCAAACTTTGTACAGAACGCGCGCAGCGGACACTGCTACTTTACCCTGCGGGATGAAGCCAGCAGCGTGAAGGCTGTGATGTTCCGCACTGACGCGCGCCGCCTTGCTTTCCGTCCGGAGGAAGGAATGCGCGTTGTTGTGCGCTGCCGTGCCACGCTTTATGAACGGGACGGCGCATTCCAGCTCTATGTGAATGATATGTTCCCGGATGGCATCGGCGCAGCGCAGCTGGCACTGGAGCAGCTTAAAGCCAGACTGGAAAAAGAAGGTCTGTTCGATGCCGAGCACAAAAAGCCTCTGCCGGCATTTCCAAAATGCATCGGTGTCGTTACCAGCAAGACCGGCGCTGCGCTGCAAGATATCCGCAATGTGATCGCCCGGCGCTGGCCGTCGGTGCGGCTGCTGTTATGTCCGGTAACGGTACAGGGCTTTGAGGCTGCGCAGCAGGTTGCAGCCGCGATCCGAACTCTGGACCAGCGCAAAGAGGTGGACGAGATCATTGTGGCGCGCGGCGGCGGCAGCAGGGAAGATTTGTGGGTGTTCAACGCCGAGATCATTGCACGGGCAGCTTACCGCTGTAAAAAACCACTGATCAGCGCCATTGGTCATGAGATCGACTACACACTTCTGGACTTTGTGGCCGACCGCCGCGCACCCACGCCTTCTGCCGCGGCAGAGCTTGCGGTGCCGGACCGGGCCGAACAAATGCGGATATTGCAGGATCTGCAACAAAATATTCGCAAAAATATGCAAAAACGGTTTGATTTATGCTATAATAGTCTGGAACAATACAACTTTGTGTTGGAACAGAGCTCTGCCCGCAGGAATTGGCAAAAGAAAAGCGGCGAGTTGCAGCAGATGCAGCAGGATGTTCAGCACGAGATGTGTCGGCAGCTGCAATCTGCACAACAGGAATTGCAGCAAGCAGCTGTACTGGCCAGTTCGCTGAACCCTTACAAGGTATTGGCCCGCGGCTATGCAATGATTACGGCACCGGATGGCACCATCCTGAGCCCGGCCGATTTGCGGTCGGAAAAAACGATATATGTTCGCGGCGCTTCCAACCGGGCAAAATGTCATGTGGAAGCGGTGGAGGAGATCAATGAGAACACCCAAAAGTTTTGAAGAGGGCATGGAGCGCCTGAATACGATCCTTGCACAAATGCAAAGCGAGGAGACTACGCTGACGGATTCCGTCAAACTATATGCCGAAGCTGCTGCGCTGATGGAATATTGTCATACCGCGCTGGAAAAGACCTCTCTTCAGATCGATGAGATCAACGCAAAGCTTTCGGATGTCCCGCAGGAGGGAAAAACGGATGGAGTATAAGGAACAATATCAGCAGTACCTTGCAAGGGCACAGGCAGCGCTGGAAAAAGCCTGCGAGCGATTCCTGCCGGAGGAATCCGTAGTCTGCCGCGCCGCGCGCTACAGCCTGCTGGGCGGCGGCAAACGCATCCGTGCCGTGCTGGTGCTGAGTGTGTGCGATATGCTGGACGGCGATCTGCGTGCTGCTGAACAGTTTGCAGCGGCAGTGGAAATGCTGCACTGCTATTCGCTGATCCACGATGATCTGCCCTGTATGGATAACGACGATCTGCGGCGCGGCAGGCCGTCCTGCCACAAGGCGTTTGACGAAGCGACAGCCATGCTGGCTGGTGATGTTCTGCTGACCGAAGCGTTTGAAGCGGTTGCGAAGGCACCGGCAGAGCCCTCCGTTTGTGTGCGGGCGGCGCAGGCATTGAGCGCAGGCGCAGGCAGCCGCGGTATGGTCTATGGTCAGGAACTGGACCTCAAATACGAGGCACTCGCTGCCACAGAAGAACAGCTCCGGCTGATCCACCGCAACAAGACCGGCGCGCTGATCAATGCTGCCATCCAAATGGGCGCAGCCGCAGCCGGTGCCAGCGAGGAACAATGCAGGGTACTGGAACGGTATGCCTACGGCATCGGTCTTGTGTTCCAGATCGTAGACGATGTGCTGGATGTGACCAGCACGCCGGAACAGCTGGGCAAGCCCATTGGCAGCGACAACGAAAACGGCAAAACGACCTTTGTAACACTTTATGGCACAGCGGGCGCTATGCAGTTTGCGCAGCAATTGAACAAGAATGCCTGCGCAGAACTCCGCCGCAGCTTTGGCAGCAAAGCGGAATTTCTGGAACAACTTGCGCAGCAGCTTGTGGTACGCAAAAACTAACGATATAAAAGGAAAATGATTATGCAGTTGATTCGGGATATCCTGTCGTTCAACCAGATCCTCACGGTCTCGCTTCTGGGCTGGTTCGTGGCTCAGGTGCTGAAAACGACCATCAATTTCATCCTGCTGGGTAAATTCCAGCTGGAGCGCATGTGGGGTGATGGCGGTATGCCAAGCGCCCACAGCGCCACGGTGTGTGCCATGGTGATCGCCACCGGGCGCTGTGTGGGCATTGATTCGGCCATTTTTGCTGTGGCAAGTGTAGTAGCCATCATCACCATGCACGACGCCATGGGCGTGCGGCACGAGACCGGCGAACAGGCCAAGGTGCTGAACCAGATGATCGACCAGTGGATCGATATCAGCGAGAAAAATGCGCCGTTCCTCCAGAATATGCACCTGAAGGAAATGGTGGGACACACGCCCCTACAGGTGGTGGCCGGTGTTCTGGTGGGCGTGGCAGTCGGCTTTTTGTATCCGCTGGCGTAAAAATGTGCTGCTGCGGCACAAATCTGCATTGAAGGACGTGTGATGTATGGGAATGCTGCTGGACAGCATTGATCAGCCCAGTGACCTGAAACAACTGAATGAACAGCAGGTGGAACAGCTGTGTGCCGAGATCCGGCAATTTTTGCTGGAGAATATTTCCAAGACCGGCGGACATCTGGCCTCAAACCTTGGCATGGTGGAGCTTACGGTTGCACTGCATCGCGCACTGAACACGCCGCAGGATAAGATCGTGTTTGATGTGGGCCACCAGTGCTACACCCACAAAATCCTTACCGGCAGACGCGGGCAGTTCGACAAGCTGCGCCAGCTGGACGGCATCTCCGGTTTCCCGAACCCGAACGAGAGCAAGCACGACGCTTTTATTGCCGGACATGGCAACACGGCGCTTTCGCTCGCCATCGGCATGGCGTGGGCTAAAAAGCTCCGCCATGAACCCGGGCTTGTTGTGGCAGTGATCGGCGACGGCGCGTTTACCGGCGGCATGGTTTATGAGGGCATGAACAACATTGAGCATCTGGACAACCTTCTTGTGATCCTGAACGATAACAAAATGTCCATTTCCAAAAATGTGGGGGCCCTTGCCCGTTATCTGACCCATCTGCGCACAACGACAGCGTACTTTGATGCCAAGGATAATGTGCGCAGCTTTCTGGACGGTGTCCCCGTGGTGGGTGTGCCGCTGAAAAATACGATCACCGAGTGTAAGACACTGGTGCGCCGTGCCATGTACCATTCCACGATGTTTGAAGATATGGGTTTCCAGTACATCGGGCCGGTGGATGGCCATAATGTGGAGGAGCTGGAACGTACGATCCGCACCATCTGCGGCAGGCAGGGCCCGCATTTTCTGCATGTGATCACTAAAAAGGGAAAAGGCTACCAGCCTGCCGAAGTGAATCCGGGCAATTACCACGGTGTTTCGGCCTTTGACCCGGACGGTATGCCGGACCCGGAAGTTGCTCCAAAAGAGTCTTTCTCGACGGTGTTCGGCAATGCCCTTGTAAAAGAAGGCACCAAAAACCAGAATCTCTGCGCCATTACGGCGGCTATGAAATATGGCACCGGCCTACAATTTTTTGCGCACAGCCATCCGGAACGTTTCTTTGATGTGGGCATGGCAGAGCAGCATGCTGTGACATTTGCAGCGGGCCTTGCCAGTCAGGGAATGCTGCCGGTGGTGTGCATTTATTCCACTTTTTTGCAGCGCTCCTATGACCAGATCATCCATGACGTAAACCTTTTAAAGGAAAACGTTGTGTTTGCCATTGACCGCGCCGGTTTTGTCCCGGCAGACGGCGAGACACATCAGGGCATTTACGACCCGGCATTTCTGAGCCAGATCGGCATGCCGCTGTATGCCCCCTCCAATTATCAGGAGCTGACCTATTGGCTGCGGAAGTTATTGGGAGAACAGTTTCACGGTCCGCGTGCGATCCGTTATCCGCGCGGCGGAGAGAGCGCGGAGCTTGCCGCATTCGGTTGCAGCGGCAGGGAACACGACTTTTTGAAACAGACCGAGAATGCATCAATCGTCCTTGTAAGCTATGCGGATGAGCTGGAAGAACTTCTTTGCGCAGCAGAACGGCTGAGCCGCAAAGATGTAAAGTGCGATGTCGTAAAGCTTGTAAAGCTATATCCCTTTACAGAGAAGTTTGTCGAAGATTTGTTGAATTATAAAATCATTTTGTTTGCGGAAGAGTGCATTGCAAATGGAAGCATTGGTGAGCATCTGGAATATGCCTTGCAGCAAAAAGGCTGGGATGGTCAATTTATCCATTGCGCTGTGCGAGATGCATGCCTGCCGCACGCCAGCGTTGTGCAGATCAAGCAGGCAACGGGTCTGGATGCAGAGCACCTTGTGCAGGCCGTGCAGGCTGCGGTGATGAAAGGAGAAAACTTATCGTGAAAATTCGGTTGGATCAATATCTTGTCCAGAACGGTCTGGCACAGAGCCGGGAACGTGCAAAGGCTCTGATCATGTCCGGCATCGTCTTTGTCAATGAGCAAAAGGTGGATAAGGCCGGTGAGATGATCAAGGAAGACGCCAAGGTGGAGGTGCGCGGCCACGACATCGGTTATGTGAGCCGCGGCGGCCTGAAGCTGGAAAAGGCCATGAAATGCTTCCCGCTGACGCCGAACGGCAAGGTTTGTATGGACATCGGCGCATCCACCGGCGGCTTTACGGATTGCATGCTGCAAAACGGGGCCGTCAAGGTATACGCCGTAGACGTCGGCTACGGTCAACTGGCTTGGAGCCTGCGCACCGATGCGCGCGTAGTCAATATGGAACGCACCAACATCCGCAATGTTACGCTGGAGGATCTGGCGGAGCCCATCGAATTTTTCAGTGTGGATGTTTCCTTTATTTCGCTGCATCATATCTTTCCGGTGGCACAGGCCATCACCACGCAGGACGCGTTGGGCGTCTGTCTGGTCAAGCCGCAGTTTGAGGCCGGCCGCGAGAAAGTGGGCAAAAACGGTGTCGTGCGCGATCCGGCTACCCACCGCGAAGTGCTGCATAACGCGATGGGCTATGCCGCTGCAAACGGTTTTGCTGTGCGCGGGCTGGATTTCAGCCCGGTGAAAGGCCCTGAAGGCAATATTGAATATCTGATGTTCGTGCAGAAGAGCACCCAGCCCGCCGTGCTGGACGACAGCGTTGCGGAACAGGTAGTGGCTGCAAGCCACAGCACGCTGGACCGTTGAGCACAGCCCAGCTCTTTGAACGATAAAAGGAGTCTCCGGTATGACGATCTATATTTCGCCGAATCCCGGCAAACCCTCCGCCAGTGAGATCGCGCTGCGTGCGGCGCAGATCCTGATGACCCACGGCGCGGACGTGCTGATGTGTGATACGTTGCGTGCAAGTTGTAGCACAGTGGGCGTTACCTATCTGCCGCTGGAGCAATGTCTTGCGCGCACAGATGTGATCCTGACCATTGGCGGCGACGGCACCATCCTGCACGAAGCCAACCTTTCGCTGCGCTACGCAAAGCCGATCCTGGGCATCAATTTGGGGCGCTGCGGCTTTCTGGCTACCTGTGAGATCGGTGAAATGGAAGCAAAGCTCTCCGCTGTTGCAAGAGGAGAATTCAGTCTGGACAACCGGATGCTGTTGTATGTCCGTGTTCTGGGCCACGACGGCTGGGAAGGCCATGCGCTGAATGATGTGGTGGTAACAAAAGGCCGGTTACAGCAGGCCATCGATTTCAGCATTTACTGTGATGATATTCTGGTGGAGCATTACCGCGGAGATGGCGTGATCGTTGCTACGCCCACCGGCTCTACCGCTTATTCGCTGGCCGCGGGCGGGCCTATTCTGGATTCGCAGACAAAAGGCGTAGTGGTAACACCCATTTGTCCGCACAGTCTGGCCAGCCCGGCCATGGTTTTTGCGCAGGAGCGCAAGCTGAACATCTGCGTTGGGCAGGTGGCGGACGATGAAGTGTTTATCAGCTGTGACGGCGCAGTGGGCTGTCCGCTCAAGGCCGGTGCAACAGCTGAGGTGCGGCTCTCGGATCAGGTGGTAAAGCTGATCACCTTTGGCAGGGCAGATCAGTTTCAGGCCATCGATCAGAAACTGCGCAGCAGGCGATAAAAAGGAGGCGAGGTTACGATGGCACGCAGCCGCAAAGAAGATGCAAAAAGCAAAGGGGACCGCCAGCAGGCAATTTTAAGGCTTGTGCAGGAGCACCCGATCAGCCGTCAGGAAGTGCTGCTGGATCACCTTTCCAAAGAAGGGTTTGAGGTGACGCAGGCCACGATCTCCCGCGATATCCGGGAATTGTGCCTTGTAAAGGCGGCCACGGCAGAGGGCTACCGCTATGTTTCCAGCAGGAACGAGAGCTTTAACCCCAAGACCCAAGGCCGTTTTGAGACCATTTTTCACGAGTCCGTTCTGGGCGTGGACTATGCCGGGCACGTTGTGCTGGTAAAGTGCTACTCTGGCATGGCCAATGCTGCATGCGAAGTTTTTGACGCATTGCAGTGGAAAAACGTGGTTGGCACCCTTTCGGGCGACGACACGTTCCTGATCGTTGCACGGTCGGAGCGGGATGCCAAAACCATCTGTTCGGAACTGACCAGACACATTGTACAAAAGTAATGCGGGAGAGAGTATATGCTGAGCAGCCTGCAAATTGAAAATGTTGCTGTGATCCAGAAGGCTGAGGTGCATTTCAAACCGGGACTGAACGTCCTTACCGGTGAGACCGGTGCGGGCAAATCGATCCTGATCGATTCCATCAACGCGATCTTGGGTAACCGCACCTCAAAGGACCTTGTGCGCACTGGCGCCCCCAAAGCGGTGATCCGCGCTGCCTTTGAGCAGGTGCCGGACGCAGTGCTGGACAGCTTGGAAAAGGCCGGATACGAGCGCTCCGACGCGCTGATGCTCAGCCGCGAAATTACCGCAGAGGGCAAAAGCAGCTGCCGCATCAACGGGATGCCCGCAACTGCGGCAGTGCTGCGGGAGCTGTGCGGCGGGCTGATCAATATCAACGGTCAGCACGACTCAGTGGGCCTTCTGAACCCGGCGCGGCATCTGGGCATTCTGGATGATTATGCACAGAACAGCGCGGAATTTCAGGGTTACTATGTGCTGTACCGGGAGCTTGTGCGCATCAAGCGGGAGCTGGATGCCATGATCACGGATGAAGCCGAAAAGCAGCGCAAGATCGACCTGCTGAGCTATCAGGTGCAGGAGATCGAGGATGCCGGTCTGACGGCGGGCGAGGAGCAGCGGTTGGAAAGCCGCCGCAAGGTTCTGGCAAATGCTTCCTCCATCCGGGATAAGATCGCGCAGAGCTATGCGCTGCTTTCCGGTGGGGACGATGCCGCCGGTGCAGTGGACCTGCTGGGCGAAGCCTCCAATGCGGTGGATGCAGCTGCGCAGCTGGACGAAGCGCTTGCAGGTGCCTCCAGCCAGCTGTTGGACCTTTATTACACTGCAAAGGATGTTGCGGCAGACCTGATCGGACGCTTGGAATCCTACGACACCAACGATGCCGAGCTGGACGAGATCGAACAGCGGCTGGACCTGATCTACAAACTCAAGCGTAAATACGGAGAGACTGTAGAGGACGTGATCGCATTCGGGCAGAACGCGAAGGAAGAGTTGGAGCGTATCCAGTCCTCGCAGGAGCGGCATGATCACTTGCAGGCGGAAAAGCGGCGCCTTTATGCTCTGGCGCGCGAAAAAGCGGAAGTGCTGACCCAGACGCGTCTGCGCGCCTTTGAAGAACTGAACAAACGCATTTCCGGCACACTGGACTTTTTGAACATGCCGGGCGTGCGCATGACCCTGCGCCACACCCGCGGTCCATTGGCAAGCCATGGACAGGACAGCATCGAGTTCTACATTTCCACAAATCCCGGCGAAGCACCCAAACCATTGGCCAAAATTGCATCCGGAGGCGAGCTGAGCCGCATCACGCTGGCCATCAAGAATGCAATGGCGGATAAGGATGCCGTGCCGACCGTGATCTACGACGAGATCGACAGTGGTGTTTCCGGCAAAGCCGCAGGCCGTATTGGCGAGGTCCTGCGCCAAAGCGCGCAGGGCCACCAGATCTTGTGCATCACCCACACAGCACAGATCGCCGCGCTGGCCGACTGCCATTTGCTGATCCAGAAAAACGTAGCCAACGACCGCACCTATACCGAGATCCATCCACTGGACGAAGAAGGCAGAGTGGATGCACTGGCGCGGCTGATCTCCGGCGACCACGTTACAGAGCTTTCGCGCGCGAATGCACGCGAAATGCTGGGGCTCTGTGCAAAATAAAACGCACCGAATATGGGCTTGACAAGCCCGGTGCATTGTGATAAAGTAAGTTTTGTCAATGGCGATGAAGGGAACAAGTACCTTGAAGCGCTCTGTCCAGAGAAGCCCCGGTTGGTGCAAGGGGCCGCAGAGCAGCAGGGGAAATACCTCCCAGAGCCGCAGGCTGAAGGCTGTGTGCTAGTAGGCTGTGCCGCGTGCGAGCGTTACAAACGCAGGAGTGTCGCTCTACTCTGGGGTGTGCACTCGTGAGGCTGTTTCTGTGAGGAAACGGCAAACAGAGGTGGTACCGCGAATTTTCTCGCCCTCTGCCAAATTCAGTTTTGGCAGAGGGCGTTTTATTTTCCCTCTGCCCACACAACAGGAGGAAACGATTATGACTCTGTACGAAGAACTCAAGGCCCGCGGTCTGGTGGCCCAGATCACCGATGATGAGATCATCGATGTGATCAACAACGGCAAGGCTACCTTTTACATCGGCTTTGACTGCACTGCCGACAGCCTGACCGCCGGCCACTTTATGGCCCTGACCCTGATGAAGCGCCTGCAAATGGCAGGCAACAAACCCATCGCTCTGATCGGCGGCGGCACCACCATGATCGGCGACCCTTCGGGCCGCACCGATATGCGCAAGATGCTTACCAAAGAGGACATTGCCCACAATGCTGCCTGCTTTAAAAAGCAGATGGAAAAATTCATTGATTTTTCCGATGGCAAGGCCCTGATGCTGAACAATGCCGACTGGCTGCTGAACCTGAACTATGTGGAGCTGCTGCGTGATGTGGGCGCCTGCTTCTCCGTAAACAACATGCTGCGCGCCAAGTGCTACGAGCAGCGCATGGAGAAGGGCTTGTCCTTCCTCGAGTTCAACTACATGATCATGCAGAGCTACGACTTCTACTACATGTTCCAGCACTATGGCTGCAACATGCAGTTCGGCGGTGACGACCAGTGGAGCAATATGCTGGGTGGCACCGAGCTGATCCGCCGTAAACTGGGCAAGGACGCTTACGCCATGACCATCACCCTGCTGACCGATTCTCAGGGCAAGAAGATGGGCAAGACGGCCGGCAATGCTGTCTGGCTGGACCCCAACAAGACCAGTCCCTTTGAGTTCTATCAGTACTGGCGCAATGTAGGTGACGCTGACGTGATGAAGTGCATCCGGATGCTCACCTTCCTGCCGCTGGAGCAGATCGATGAGATGAGCACTTGGAAGGATCAGCGCCTGAATGAGGCCAAGGAAATTCTGGCCTTTGAGCTGACCAGCATGGTCCACGGTAAGGAAGAGGCCGAGAAGGCTCAGAATGCGGCCCGTACACTGTTCAGCGGCAACGCGATGGACACCGAGCACATGCCCAGCACCCAGCTGACCGAGGCGGATCTGACCGATGGTTCCATCGGTATCCTGACCCTGATGGTCAAGGCTGGTCTGGCCGCTTCCAATGGCGAAGCCCGCCGTCTGGTCGTGCAGGGCGGTGTGCTGGTGGACGGCGAAAAGGTCGCTGCTCCCACTGTCAGCTTCACTGCGGAACAGCTGGCAAAGGGCATCGTGATCAAAAAGGGCAAGAAGATCTACCACAAGGTCACGCTGTAAAAATAATATAATATAACAATGCCGGTGCATCCCGTTTTGGGGTGCACCGGCACTGTTTTTTGTTCAGCAGGGGAGCGGCTTGCGCGGGGATCGGCTTACAGCTCGTATGCTTTTTTCAGGGCGTCGTAGGCAGCGTCCTCGTTTTCTGCATGGACCAGCAGAGAAATATCAAGGTCGCTGGTGGTAATGAGAAGAACTTCGATGCCTGCCATGGCAAGGGCATTCAATGCGCGGGCAGCGACGCCGCAGCTGGTGACCATTTCCTCACCAAACAGGTTCAGCTTGGAATAACCCACGCTGATCAGCGGGGAAGCCTTGGCGTCCTTGTCCAGATTTGCGGCAGAGATCGCCTTCATTACCAGCGGCAGGTCGCTGCTGGAAGCGGTAAAGCTGAAATCGATGGTGGTGCCATGCGGAGCGCTCTGGCTGATCATATCCACCACAACGCCGTTATCCGCAAAGATCTGCAAATAACGCGCCAGACTGTTGCCCTTGAACTCTACATCCTGCACACTGATCATCATCAGGCTGGGTTCAATGTTGATTTTTGATACTCCGTACATAAAATCCCTCCGTTCTGCCCGTCACGCGGGCGTCTTACATATCCCACCGTTTTATGTGAGCTGCAAAAATTCGCTGCTGATATTATTTTGCGCAATTTTCTGAATGGTGTCAAGGCTGAAATCCGAATATTTTGCACGCACACCATGGTTTTGTGCCAATTCCTGCGTATAATCGCGGAACAGGTAGGTGCGAACATTCGCTTTGCCCGCGTCATAGTGGGTCACCGTGGGGAGAAGCTGCGGGGTCAGCACAGCGCGTTGGACAGAACCATCCGGCTGTGTGGTTTTTTTAAGCTGCACAGTAAGGATCGCCCCGATCAGCTGATCGGGCTTTTCCTGCGTGCTGATAAAATTGCCCAGAGAATAGGCTGTGAACACCTGCCTGCCGTCCGCTGCGGTCAGCCACTGGGCATCCTGCAATACATGCGGGTGCGTGCCCACGATCAGATCTGCACCCCAGTCCGCAAGGCTTTGTGCCAAAACGCGCTGTGATTTTACGATGGCATGGCTATTCTCTACACCCCAGTGTACACCCACCACTACAAAATCGGCCAGCTGGCGCGCTGCCTTTACCTGCTGCTCGATCACATCGGTCTGGTTGGTATAGATCACATTGGCGGTCATGGCACTGCTCTGCGGGATGCCGTTTGTGTGCTCTGTATAGGAAAGGTACGCAATGGTCACGCCGTTGACCGTTTGCAGCGGGATACGGCCATAGTCGCTTTTGCCTTTCCACAGACCGGTGGTAACAACGTCTTCCGGCATACTGTCCCAAAAGCGAAGCGTGGCCGCGATGCCGGAAGCGCCTTTATCGTAGGTGTGATTGTTGGAAAGACTGAACACCCGCACGCCTGCCCGGTAAAGCGCCCGGGCACAATCGCCCGGCGTGGAAAAGCTCGGATAGGTTGAAGGTCCCAACTCGTCCGTACAAAGCGTTTCCTGATTGAGCCAGTTCACATCCTGCTGTGCATAGAGCGGCGCAATGTGCTCATAGCAGTAGTCGAAACGATATGCTTCGCCATCGGTGGCGCGGCGTTTGGCCTGATTGTAAATAGGTGCATGGATCAGGTTGTCGCCCGTTGCAGAAAAGCGTACCGTCTGCACAATGGGCTGCGGTTCTGGTTCCGGCTTCCGGGATGCAGCAGCAGAGCCGGAAAACGGCTCGTGAACAACTGCGGAAGTGTCTGCCGTCGGGATCGTTTCCCGTGGGAACGCCCTGCTCAAAAACGGGATGCAGAATAGAAATGCAGTCAGCACGACACCCATTGCCCATAGCCGCTGCTCATTTGCATGCCGATGTCCGGCAGGCCTTCGCCGGGACTGCACGGGTCTTTTGCGCATTGATGTTCACCATCCTTCCCGTATCGCTGCGTTTTACAGTGCGGCGATCATATCACCCATATTGTACAGGCCCGGCTCCTTATTGGCAAGGTAAACGGCAGCGTTGATGGCACCGTTTGCAAAAATATTGCGGGAATAAGCGGTATGCTTGAGGGTGATCACCTCATCCGGGCCGCAGAACAGCACCTCGTGGTCGCCCACGATGCTGCCGCCGCGTACAGAGCTGATACCGATCTCCTTCGGATCGCGCTTCTGGCGGACGGAGGAGCGGTCGTACACATAGTGGTATTCGCCGTTGTTCTGCTCGTTGACGGCGTCAGCCAGCATCAGAGCGGTGCCGCTGGGCGCATCCAGCTTGTTATGATGGTGCTGCTCCACGATCTCGACATCGTAGTTTACGCCCAGAATGGCAGAAGCACGCTTGCACAGCTCCGACAGCACATTAATGCCCATGGACATGTTGGCACTTTTGAACACCGGAACCGTGCGGGAAAGCTGCACTACCTTGAGCTGCAACTCTTCCGAAAGGCCGGTGGTGCACACCACGATAGGCAGCTTGTGAGCTTCGCAGTAGGGCAGAGCCTTTTCCACAGCAGCCGGAGAGCTGAAGTCGATGATCACATCCCCCTTGCCATCCAGCTTTTCCAAGCTGTCGTACACAGGGATGCCGTTCTGCTCACCGTCCTTCACGTCGATGCCTGCGATCACGCGGCAGTCCTCACGCTGCGCGATCATATCGCACAGCACATGGCCCATGCGGCCGCCGATGCCCTGAATTACAATATCCGTCATAGTTTTGATCCTTTCTTATCGCAAAATGCCCGGACAGAGCGTTCCGCCGGGCATTTGTGCAAACAAAGCTTATTCCTTGATCAGGCCTGCTGCCTGCAAAGCCTTTTCAATGTAGTCCTTATGGGCGTCACTGGGCTCCACCAGAGGCAGACGGCACTCACCGGCCTCCCAGCCCAGTACGTTCATGGCGTACTTCACCGGAATGGGGTTCACCTCGCAGAACAGCGCATCGGCCAGCGGCAGCATTTCCAGCTGCAACTCGCGGGCTTTGGCGGTGTCGCCGTCAAAGAAGGCCTGACAGCAGTTGTGCACCAGCTCCGGCTTTACGTTGGAGACCACACTGATCACGCCCTTGCCGCCCAGAGACAGCAGGGGAACCACCTGATCGTCATTGCCGGAGTAGATGTTCAGCTCGTCGCCGCACAGCTGCGCGATCTTGGCCACCTGAGAAATGTTGCCGGAAGCTTCTTTGATGCCGTTGATCAGCGGATGTTTGCTCAGCTCCAGCGCCGTCTCGGGGGCAATGTTCAGGCCCGTGCGGGACGGCACGTTGTACACGATCACCGGAATGCCGCCGGCCTCGGCCATGGCGGTAAAGTGGGCCACAAGGCCGGCCTGCGTGGTCTTGTTGTAGTAGGGAGTCACCATCAGCAGGGCGTCCGCGCCGCATTCGGCAGATTTTGCTGCCAGTGCGCAGCCGTGATCGGTGTCGTTGGAACCGGCGCCTGCAATGACAGGTACACGGTGGTTGACCACATCCACGGTATACTTGATGGCGGCCAGCTGCTCCTCATCGGTCATGGTGGAGCACTCGCCGGTGGTGCCGCAGATCACGATGGCATCGGTATGATGCGCGATCTGATCCTCGATGATGCGGCCCAGCTCGTCAAAATTGATGCTTCCGTCCTCGTACATCGGGGTGATAATGGCAACACCCGCGCCGGTAAAGACAGGATTCTTCATAGCCTAAAAACTCCTTTTGATGCGTTTGCACGCAAAATTGCTCAGTCAAAATAGCCCTTTGCAGCCAGCAGCTCGGCCAGCAGCACGCCGCCGCCCGCAGCACCGCGCAGGGTGTTGTGGCTCATGCAGGCAAACTTGTAATCGAACAGGGTGTCCTCACGCAGGCGGCCAATGCACACGGCCATGCCGTTCTCGGTGTTGCGGTCCAGCTTGGGCTGCGGACGGTCCGGCTCGGTAAAGTAATGCAGGAACTGCTTGGGTGCGCTGGGCAGGTCCAGCTCCTGTGCTGGGCCGCGGAAGTTTGCCCATGCTTCCAAGATCTGCTCCTTGGTGGGTTTCTTCTCAAAGCTCACGAACACCGCAGCGGTGTGGCCGTCGGAGACAGGCACGCGGAAGCACTGTGCGGTGATCACCGGCTTCTCGGCGTTGACGATGTGGTCGCCCTCAATGCGGCCCCACAGCTTGAGCGGCTCGCGCTCGCTCTTTTCTTCCTCGCCGCCAATGTAGGGGATCACGTTGTCTACGATCTCAGGCATACGGTCAAAGGTCTTGCCGGCACCGGAAATGGCCTGATAGGTGCATACCAGAGCCTTGCTGACGCCGAAATCCTTCATCAGCGGGTGCAGGGCGGGCACATAGCTCTGCAAGCTGCAATTGGACTTGACGGCGATAAAGCCGCGCTTGGTGCCCAGCCGCTTACGCTGTGCGGGGATGATCTCAATGTGGTCGGCGTTGATCTCAGGCACCACCATGGGCACGTCCGGGGTGAAACGGTTTGCACTGTTGTTGGACACCACCGGGCACTCGGCCTTTGCGTAGGCCTCTTCCAGAGCTTTGATCTCGTCCTTGGGCATATTGACGGCACAGAAGATGAAATCCACCTGCGCAGCAACTTCCTCCACTTTGGAAGCATCCAGCACCATCATCTTCTTTACGCTCTCCGGCATGGGCACAGTCATGGCCCAGCGGGAGCCGACAGCTTCCTCATAAGTCTTGCCGGCGCTGCGGCCGGATGCGGCCAGAACGGTCAGCTTGAACCAAGGGTGATTTTCCAGCAGCGTTACAAAACGCTGGCCGACCATACCGGTGGCACCTACGATACCCACTTTATACTGTTTTTCCATTTCCAGCACCTTTCCTTTCGTGAAAGCGAACTCAATAAATATTTCTATTACACAGATTCACGGCTTGCAAACCGGACAGCGATGCAATATAATAGATACTGCTTATACAGATTTTATGATATCATTGATACGGCACTCGTGTCAATCATCGGAAAGGCAAATTGCACGCTATGTTAAAAAAAGATTTTTGGTATGATTTACCCAAAGAGCTCATTGCACAGGAGCCGGCAGACCCCCGCGACGCTGCACGGCTGATGGTGCTGAGCCAGAAAGATGACAGCATCCAGCACAAGGTCTTTCACGACCTGCCGGAATTTCTGGAGCCCGGCGACCTGCTTGTGGTGAATAATTCCAAGGTCCTGCCTGCCCGTATCGTGGGCACCAAGCAGCCCACCGGTGCTGTGTGCGAGCTGCTTTTGCTGCGTCAGGTCAAGGGCGACCAGTGGGAGTGTCTGGCAAAGCCCGGCAAGCGGATGCAGCCCGGCACCAAGGTGAGCTTTGGCGACAGTTCGCTGACCGCTGTGGTGGACGAGACCATGGAGGACGGCAACAAGTACGTTACATTCTATTACGATACCGAGACCCTTTATGAAAAACTGGACGAATTTGGCAAAATGCCTCTGCCGCCCTACATTACAAAACAGTTGGAGGACCAGAGCCAGTACCAGACCGTCTACGCCAAGGAGCTGGGCAGCGCCGCAGCGCCCACAGCCGGCCTGCACTTTACGCCGGAATTGATGGACACCATCCGTGCCAAGGGCGTGAACATTGCCGAAGTGACCCTGCATGTGGGCCTTGGCACCTTCCGCCCTGTGCAGGAGGATGAGATCACCGACCACAAGATGCACAGCGAGTGGTACTGCATCGACGAAAAGACTGCCCAGATGATCCGCGATACCAAGGCCGCAGGCCACCGCGTGATCGCTGTGGGCACCACCAGCTGCCGCACGCTGGAAGCCGTTGCCGCAAAGTATGGCGAGATCAGAGCTTGCAGCGGCAATACCTCCATTTTCCTGTACCCGGGCGTGAAGTTCAACTGCATCGATGGTCTTATCACGAACTTCCATCTGCCGGAAAGCACCCTTATCATGCTGGTATCGGCCTTGTACGGCTACGAAAAGACCATGGCTGCCTATAAGGTTGCTGTGGAGGAACGCTATCGCTTCTTTAGTTTTGGTGATGCCATGCTCATCCTCTGACGAATTTTGATCATTTTGCCCGCTCTTCTGTTTATTGATAAGCCGGAAACAGGCTTTTTCATAGAGATCGCACGGCTGTTTTCCGTGCACAGAAAGGAACAAGATTATGCCTTCTTTGACCACTTACAAGCTGCTCAAGCAGGAACATGACGCCCGGCGGGGCGAATTCAAAACCGTGCACGGCACAGTGCAGACGCCCGCCTTCCAGAATGTGGCCACCGCCGGTGCCATCAAGGGCGGCCTGTCTGCGCAGGACCTCAAGGACATTGGCGCGCAGGTGATGCTGTGCAACACCTATCATCTGCATCTGCGCCCCGGTGACAAGCTGGTTGCCGATATGGGCGGTCTGCACAAGTTCACCCGCTGGAACGGTCCCATCCTGACCGACAGCGGCGGATTTCAGGTGTTCAGTCTGGCAAAGCTGCGCAAGATCACCGAAGAAGGCGTGACCTTTGCCTCCCATCTGGACGGCCACCGCATCTTCATGGGCCCGGAAGAGAGCATGCAGATCCAGGCAAATCTGGGCTCTACCATTGCTATGGCCTTTGACGAGTGCGTGGAGAACCCCGCCCAGCACGATTACTCCAAAGCCAGCTGCGAGCGGACTACCCGCTGGCTGAAACGCTGCAAGGACGAGATGGCCCGCCTGAAGCACGAGGGCATCTCGGTCAACCCGGATCAGCTGTTGTTTGGCATCAATCAGGGCTGCACCTTTGCAGACCTGCGTGTAGAGCACATGAAGCAGATCGCGGACCTTGATCTGGACGGCTACGCCATCGGCGGTCTGGCCGTGGGCGAACCCACCGAAGTGATGTATGAGATGATCAGTCAGGTGGAGCCGTATATGCCCAAGGACAAGATCCGTTACCTGATGGGCGTGGGCACGCCCGGCAACATCATCGAGGCTGTTGCCCGCGGCGTGGACCTGTTCGACTGCGTGATGCCCAGCCGCAACGCGCGTCACGGCCACCTGAATACTTGGGGCGGCATCATCAACATCAAGAACGCAAAGTATGAGCGCGACGAGCGCCCCATCGACCCGGCCTGTGGCTGCCCGGCCTGCCGCAACTACTCCCGCGCCTACATCCGTCACTTGTTCAAGGCCGAGGAGATCTTGGGCATGCGTCTGGCAGTGATGCATAACCTCTGGTTCTACAACCACCTGATGGAGCGTATCCGCGACGAACTGGATGCAGGCACCTTTACCGCTTTCCACGATAAATATGTAAAGCTGCTGGACACCCGAATTTAAGAATAACCCTTGCAACGTGTCGTTTAAAACGGTATAATAAATCTATCTGAATTTTGAGAGGAGATTTTGCCCCATGCAATTTCTGACTACCACTTCCGAAGGCTACATCAGCCTGTTCTTTACGCTGGCTCTGATGCTGATCCTGCTGTACTTCATGATCTACCGTCCCCAGAAGAAGCAGGAAAAGAAGGATGCTGCAATGCGCAGCAGCTTGGAGATCGGTGATCAGGTCACCACCATCGGCGGTGTGATCGGCCGTGTTGTCGCCATCAAGGACGACACCTTTGTTCTGGAGACCGGTGCTGACCGTGTGAAGATCCGCTTCACCAAGACCGCTATTGCGTCGGTTGAAAAGCTGAACATGGACAAGGCTGGCACTGACAAGAAGTAAGCTGCGTCCCTCAGGCCCCTTGCATATTGAACGCGCCTTCCTGCATAGATTACGGCAGGGAGGCGCGTTTTTATGTCTGAAAAAAAGCTTTTTCTTTCGCAGCTGCGGGTGCTTGCACTGGCAGGCGGAACCGGCTTGATCGTTACAGCAGGGTGTCTGACAGCAATGGCAGCGCTGATGGCATCCCGGGGCTATTCCGGCGCAGCGGCAGCACCGCTGGCAACGGCTGCGGTGGGGCTTGGCAGCCTGTGCAGCGGGTGGGTGGCCGCATTCTGCAAGAAGGAGCGCGGGCTGCTGTGCGGGCTTGTGCAGGGTCTTTTGTATGATGCATTGCTGGTAGTGCTCAGTATGCCGTCCGGCACGATTGCTGAAAACGCCTCGCTGATGCGGCTGGCCATCGTGGTTTTGTGCGGCAGCGTGGGTGGTTTTCTGGGCATGGCCGGGCGCGAGCGGAAACACCGCAGATAAATGAAGGAAGCGGAAACAGGGAGGTTATGAAGATGTGGGTCTATCGATCCGAACCGCAAGCCTGTCCGGCACCGGCTGCCGTGCAGAATGTCCCGGCAGAAAAGCCGGACGCCTTAACGCCGGAAACACCCAAAATGCAGCAACCGGCCGCTGCGCCCAAAGCTCCGAAACAACCGCCTGCACTCAAGATGCAGCCGCAGAAGGACTGCTGGCTGCTGGCAGGTGCGTTTCTGCTGGGGAGTGCCTCCGCCGGAATCTTGCGTGCATTTTGCGAGCAGGACCCGCAGGACTGGATGCAGTTCTATCTGCAAAGCTGGCAGAGTTTGTTTGCGGTCACAGATGCACATACGGCAGCGGCACTTTTTGGCGTCGAATACCTCACCTTGGCCGCTTCGGCCACCATGCTTTTGCTGCTGGGCTTTTCCGCTTTGGGCCCGGTACTGATCTTTTTGTTCTCCATGCTTTACGGCCTTGGAAACGGTACATTGTTTGCACAGATATTTTCCGGGTTATCGCTGCAAAAAGAGGCGCTGCTTTTCCTGCTCGTTCCGCTTCCGGCTGCCGTTGCGGCAGCCGGGCTGTGTCTGCTGGGGGCAAGTGCCTTGCAGGTAAGCGCACGGATACGCGCCTATTCGTTTTTTCCGTCTGCGGCGGTGCGCACAACGGCCGGCCCGGCGGTGCTGGTGCGGAACTACCTGCTGACCCTTATGCTGTTTTTACCGCTGTGCGGCGTTTCGGCGGCCCTTACAGGCATCGGCAGCAGGCTTTAAAACGGCAGCTTTTCTTGCGGGTTTGCATGTTGTATGCTACAATAGAGAAAACTATAAAAACAAGACGATGAAAGCAGGAGCCCTTGATGAAAATAAAAACAGTTTATGTATGCTCCAACTGCGGCGAGACAAGCCCCCGCTGGATGGGCCGCTGCCCCAGCTGCGGCAGCTGGAACACGATGAACGAGGACGTTGTAGCCGAAGCACCCAGACCCGGCACTGCCGCAGCCAAACAGGCAGCTGCGGCACGGCCTGAGGGTGTAACCAGCCTGACGGCCAAACGCCTTTCCGAGATCAGCACCACCGAGGAAAAAAGCCGCATCCTGACCGGCATTTCCGAGCTGGACCGCGTGCTGGGCGGCGGCATCGTGCTGGGCGGTGTCGTGCTGCTGAGCGGCGAGCCCGGTGTGGGCAAATCCACGATGCTTTTGCAGCTGTGCGGTGCCATTTCCAACCAGCACAGCGTTTTGTATATCACCGGTGAGGAATCGGTACGGCAGGTCAAGCTGCGCGCGGCACGGCTGAAGGTACCGCAGGAGAACATTTTTCTGGCAGCGGAAAACGATGTGGATGAGATCTGCGGCCTGATCGAAAAAGAAAAGCCGGACCTTGTGGTCATCGACTCCATCCAGACCATGCGCTGCATGGATATTTCGTCCTCTTCCGGCACGGTGAGCCAAGTGAAGGAGAGTGCAGCGCGCCTGCTGGCCGTTGCCAAAAAGCAGGAGATCCCCATGTTCATTGTGGGCCACGTGAACAAGGATGGCGCCATTGCGGGCCCCAAGGTGATGGAGCACATCGTGGATACGGTGCTCTACTTTGAGGGCGACAAAATGCTGCCGTACCGCATCCTGCGCGCAGCCAAAAACCGTTATGGCTCCACCAATGAGCTTGGCATGTTTGATATGACAGGGCAGGGCCTTGCCGAGATCGAGAATCCCTCGCAAATGCTGCTGGAGGGCCGTCCGCTGGGCGTTTCCGGCAACTGTGTTGCCTGCACGATGGAAGGCAGCCGCCCCATCCTGAGCGAAATTCAGGCACTGGCCACCAAAACGAATTTTCCGGCACCGCGCCGCGCGTGCAGCGGCTACGACTATAACCGTATGAACCTGCTGATCGCTGTGCTGGAAAAGCGCGCAGGTTACTTCTTTGGCAATCTGGATGTGTATATCAACATCGTGGGCGGCATCGCCCTGCGGGATACCGCCTGCGACCTCTCGGTCTGCCTGAGCATGGTCTCGTCGCTTCTGGACAGGCCCGTCAGTGATAAGCTGATCGCAATCGGTGAGGTGGGCCTTGGCGGCGAGGTACGCAGCGTGCCCAATCTGGAACAACGCCTGCACGAGGCGGAACGCATCGGTTTTGAGCGCGCGGTGATCCCGAAGCACAGTCTGAACCATCTGAACCCGAAAGATTACCCGGGAATGCAGCTGGTCGGCGCGGCCTATATCACCGATGCCATCAGCGCCCTGAAATCCGACCGTTTGTAAGAGGAAGCTATGTCGATCTATCTGAACGAAAAAAATCCGTCCAAGCACAAGCCTTTTGACGATGCTGCGCCGGATATTGTAGAATATGTGCGCTATCTGGAAGTGATCGCAGGCAAAAGCGCCAATACGGCGTTCAGCTATTACTGCGACCTGCGCGGTTTCAGCCGCTTTATGAAACGCCGCCGCAGCCTTGTGCCAGAGGATCGTGCGATGAAGGACATCGATCCCAAGGGCCTTGACACGGCGTTCTGGGCGTCTGTAACAAAAGAGGACATCTACGAATATCTATATTTTTTGAACAGCGAATGCGGCAACAAAAAATCTTCGACGGCCCGGCGGCTGGCAAGCCTGCATGGCTTTTATGATTATCTGGTCAATCAGGTCAACCGGCTGGATGCAGACCCGACTGCGGCCATCCATCCGCCCAAGCAGGATAAGGTCCTGCCCAAATATCTGACGGCAGAGCAGTCCATGGACCTTTTGGAAAGCACGCAGACCCAAAGCGACTTTCCGGAGCGAGATTACTGCATGGTAACGCTGTTTTTAAACTGCGGCATGCGCTTGGCCGAGCTTGTGGGCATGGACCTTGAGGATGTCGATCTGGAAAACCGCCAGATCCGCCTGTTCGGCAAGGGCCACAAGGAGCGCATGGTTTACTTGAATGATGCCTGCATGGAAGCTTTGCGGCTGTATCTGGCCAAGCGCAACACGATGGAAGGGCTTCTGCCGCAGGAAAAGGCCGTGTTCATCACCCGGCGGCGCAAGGAACGCATCTCAAACCGCAGGGTAGAGCAGCTGGTAACGGGGGCCATGAAAGCGGCAGGTTTGAAAGGCTTTTCCACCCATAAGCTGCGCCACACTGCGGCAACGCTGATGTACCAGACCGGCAATGTGGATATCCTGACCCTCAAGCAGCTGCTCGGCCACAGCAATGTTTCCACCACGCAGATCTACACGCATCTGCAAGAATTTCAGGTGCGTGCCGCCATTGAAGAAAACCCGCTTGGCAAAGTCAAAAAGCCAAAAGCTGCGTCTCGCGTCTTGGATACAACAGAACAGGCGACAGGGGAGCTGCAAACAGAACAAGAAGCTGCCGAACGCGTAGAAGACTCTTCGGCGCCGATGGCAGCATTTGAGGGTGCGGCCAAGGACGGCATTGGTCTGGATGCTGCTGCGCTTGCCATGGCGCAGAGTGCTGACGCTGAAAATCGGAACGGCTGAATTTTTAACTTATAGGCAAAAAACACCTCATTCTGTAAAATGAATCTGCACCGTCTGTGGCAGGTCTGGGACTCGGACCTGTCATAGACGGTTTTTTTATTTATAGGTTATCATGGAGTCATAGGCCGGAATTCAGCCAACGATTTAAAACAGCACGAACGAATGGTCATGCACAGAAAAATAAAACGATCGGAATGGTTCTAACACGGATACTATAATGTAAAAGATGCGTGCCTGAAAAAGAATGCTGCACGCCGAAAGCGAATGCATGTGCGTCCGGTAAAACCCGTTATAGAAAATGATTCGGAAAAAGAATTGCAGCAGCAAAACGCAAATGAAATGCATCAAACGATGAAAAACTGCAAAAGCCGATAAAACAGCATCGCGGTCGGCGGAAGGCCCACAGACCGCTGAAAAAGGCCAAATCCGAGAAAAGAGGCTTTTTTCACTCCCCTATATTTCACATAACGTGCATTATACGAAATATTAGCAATCAAAAAATAAGACCGCCCTTCTCTTCTGATTTTGCGTGCGGCGGCCTTATTGCGGCGTATTCTTGCAGGTGTAGTTTAAATACAGCTGCGGCTTTTTCTCTTTTGGGGATGCGATGTAGAGCTTTCAATTCAAGGCAACTTCGGCAAGCTGGTCACTGTCCTGCGGCTGTGTGCCAAAGTATGCACAGATGGCTTCGTAATAAATACGTGCAGTCTTTTTGCAGCCGTCTTTGCTGCCAAACTGTGCAACATCGGCTTCGCTCGTCACAAAGCACTGCTCTGCCAGAACCGCCGGACAGTTTACGTCTTCCAGTAAGGTAAAGCTCCGCTCTTCGCGCACTTCGGTGTGGGTGCTTTCTACAAGCTGCTTTTGATCATTTTCCAGATAATAAATGTACCGGACTCCCCCGCGTCCGCGCAGCGACGCGCCTGCGGCCCGCATTCCTCTGGCCAGAAGCTGTGCAAAATAAAAGCTTTCCGGGTGCCATGCACGGCCCGGCACTGCCGGATAGCACTCAAAGCCAGACGCCGTAGAACCGTTTGCCGCAGAATTCCCGTGGATGGAAAGCAGCAGTTGCGGGTTTTGTTCGTCCGCACGGGCAGCACGCTGGGCAGGCGTTGCGGTCTCGTCAAAGCTGTCGCGGGTTTGCAGCGGAATAAAATTTGCATCCTGCTGCAAAAGCCGAATCAGCTCGGCGGCGGTAGCTGCCGTCATGTCTTTTTCCTCCACAATTCCTCTTGCACCCGGGTCGGCACCGCCATGTCCGGCATCGATTACCACACGGTACGGCGGGCTGCCCACCTGCGGCCGGAATTCTTCGCCTGCAATGCTCTCCGCCGGCCGCACGGTTTGAAGGCGGATCGCTGCGCGCCAGAGTGAGCAGCCAAACCAGACCGCTATACCGCAAAAAAGCAGGATCACGATGTTTTTGAACGCCGGAGATGTCTGTTTTCGCCTTTTTGAATGCGTGGCTTTGGAATATCGTTTTGCCATTTTGGCCTACTTCCTTATCTGTTCAGCGTTCATTATCAATACGATATCAATACGATCCTGCACAGCAAATTCCTGCAAAATCGAGAAAAAGCTATCCGGAAAACCACTCCGGATAGCTTTTGGCGTTATTTCAGCTCTACCACCGTCACGCCGCTTTCGCCCTCGCCGTAACGGCCCAGACGAAAGCTCTTGACCATGCGGTTGCCGCGCAAGTGCTTATGGATGGCCGTACGCAGCGCACCGGTGCCGTTGCCGTGGATCAGGTAGACCACGGTCTGGCCATTCAGGATGGCACGGTCAATAAAAGAGTCCACTTCCGGCAGTGCTTCGTCCACAGTCAGGCCCAGCAGGTTGCATTCCATTTTGGCGGAACGCTGCACCCGCTCTACCCTGCCGTTTGGACGGTTGGCATCGCCGGTCAGACGCGAATAGCGCTGCTGCGCCTTGGTCTGCGGCTTCTTTTCCTTAACCAGTTTTTCCGGCTGCTTCAAGCCCTTGAGCGGGACTTTCGTTTTAATAATGCCTGCACGCACCAGCACATCGCCGTTTTTATCCGGCAGGGCCAGCACGGTGGCCAGCTGATTCAGCTCTGCAATGCAAACCTCCTGCCCGACCTTGACCTCCTTCAGCGGCACAAACTCCTTGACGGGGTTATGCACCACCTCAGTGCCCATAAACAGCTTTTCCGATTCCTTTTTGGCGATCTCGCGGGCGCGCTGCGCCTTTTGCTGCGTGCTCATGCGTTCATCTTTTTGCAGCTGGCGCAGTTCATCGGTCAGGGCGTATGCCTGACTTTCCACCTGCTGGGCCAATGCACGGGCCTTGGCGCGGGCAGCTTCCAGCTCGTTTTCACCCTGCTGGATCAGCTCATCACGCTTTTTCTGGGCCGCTTCCAGCTGATGGGATGCCTCGTTTTTCAGCTCTTCCACTTCGTTCTGGCTTTCCTTCAGCTGCAACTTCAAATCATCCAGCTGGCCAAGAACGGCATCCAGACGCTTATCTTCTGCCGAAAGATGCTGCTGTGCCGCTTCGATCACGCGCTCCGGAATGCCCAGCTTTTCGCTGATGAGGAACGCATTGGATTTGCCCGGTACGCCGACGCTCAGCTTGTAGGTGGGGCGCAGGGTTTCGAGGTCGAACTCGCAGCTGGCATTGACCACGCCTTTGGTCTCCAGTGCAAACACTTTGAGCTCCGCATAATGGGTGGTGGCCATCAGAAGCACACCGCGGCGGCGCAGCTCTTCAATGATGGCAACGGCCAGCGCCGCACCCTCGGCGGGGTCGGTGCCGGCACCCAGCTCATCCAGCAGCACCAGCGTGTGCGGCATGGCAAGTTCCAGAATGCCGGTGATCTTTTTCATGTGGCCGGAGAAGGTAGAAAGGCTCTGCTCGATGCTTTGCTCGTCACCGATGTCCACCAGAAATTCGTCAAACACGCAGATCTCGCTGCGCTCATCGGCCGGGATCAGAAAACCGCATTGTGCCATGGCGCACAGCAGGCCCGCCGTTTTCAGCGTGACGGTCTTGCCGCCGGTATTCGGGCCGGTGATGATGAGCGAGTCGTATTCTCTGCCCAGTGCAATATCCACAGGCACGCACTTTTTGGGGTCGATCAGCGGATGGCGCGCACGGATCAGCGAAAAGGAATGATCCGTGCGCACAGCGGGCTTGAAGGCCTTGAGGTCCAGCGCCAGACGGGCCTTTGCAAGCAGAACGTCGATCTCCAGCATCGCCTTGTAGCTGTACTGAAACTGCGGTTCAATGGCGGCGACCTGTGCCGTAAAAGCCACCAGAATGCGCTCAATTTCCTGCGCCTCCTGTGCGCGGTACTGCAAAATGCGGGCGTTGGCCTCCACAACAGCCTGAGGCTCCACAAAGACGGTGGCACCAGTAGACGATACGTCATGGATGATGCCGCTCACTTCGCTGCGGTATTCGCTCTTGACCGGCACAACATACCGGCCATTACGCATGGAGACCACACTCTCCTGCAAATATTTGGAGGTGTCCATATTGCGCACCATGCTCTCCAAGCGGTCGCGGATGCTGTTCTCGGTGGCGCGGATCTTCTTGCGCAGATCATTCAAGGTATGGGAAGCCGTATCGGCCATGGCATCCGGTGCCAGAATGGCGCCGGAGATCTGCTGCTCCAAGCCCGGCTGCGGCGCAAGCGCATAGAACAGATCATCCGTCGGCAAGGCATCGTGCTCCGATGCACCGTACCAGCTTGAAAGGTTCTGGAAATTGCGCAGGGCACCGGCCACCATCAGCAGCTCACCCATGGAGAGTACGCCGCCCTTGACGGCGCGTGCCGCCAGCTGGCTGACATTCTCCACACCGCCAAAGCGCGGCGAGCCGTTTTTGATCAGCAGGGTGTTGATGGCGTCGGTCTGCTCCAGCGCATAGCGTACCTCATCCGGGTCGCTCTGCGGCTGAATGGCAAGCAGCATCTCCCGTGCTTCCTTGCACACACAGCCCTCGGCGGCACGGGCAATGATCTTATCCAATTCCAGTGTTTTTAAGTAACTTGTTTCCATAGGGTTTCCTTTATACTCAGGGCAGCAGGGATTTTAAAAAGTCGTAACTTTTCAGCGGCTTGTCCAAGTGGATGAGCGCATAGCGCTCGGCCACAGCGGCAAGCTTTTCCAGACTGCCCACAGATAGTTTGAATGCGAATATTTTTTTGTCGTCCACAAGGCAGATGTGCCGCAGGGCATACAAAGCCCCTTGGTCCAGATTGCAGGCCTTGCCCGCCTTTGCAGCGCAGTCTGCGCAGAGCAGATGCCCTTCCTGCACATCCAGATAAAAGGCCGCGCCATCGTACACGCCGCAGTCGCGGCAGCATACGATCTGCGGCATAAAGCCACATTCACTCATGGTGCGCAGCTCAAAGACCGCCTTGATCACCCGCAGGTCGGTTTTGCCCTCGTTGATCATATAAAAGCAGTTGAGCAGAAGCCGCAACTCCCGCTGCGCCTCCTGCCCGGTGGGCGAGAGCGTCACGGCCATTTCAGCCATGTACATGGCAAGGCTCATGCCTTCGATGCTGGAAGAAATGCCGTGGAACACGTTTTTTACTTCTGCTTCGCGCACCGTGTACATATTCCGGCCCGGCACCAGCGTGAACTCCGAATAGCAGAACAGCCCGCAGGCGCTGAACAATTTGCTTTTCAGCCGCAGGCTGCTCTGCGCCGAAGCCGAGATCACCCCCAGCTCCGGCGTAAGGATCGTCAAAATGCGATCCGACTCTTTATAACGGGTCTCCTTCAGCACCAGACCCGGGGTTACAAATGTCTCCATTTTCCTCGTCTCCTGCCGGAGGTTTCTCCGGCTGTGCCTGCTGCTTATAATCGAGATATCGAAGAATATTCCCTGTACAGGCAAATGCCTGCCAGCTTGCTTGCGCATCCATCCGCAGCACCTCTTCCCTTTTGGATAGTGTCAGTTCTATTCTGGCACTTCATCCGTGGGAAATCTGTCCTGCTTTGGCAGCGCTCAGCGGTTGTTGGTGTTCTGCTTGAAGCCAAAATTGTTCAGCAAAAACTCGTTGTCGCGCCAGTCCGACTTCACCTTGACCCAGCACTGCAAATTGACGCGGCAGCCCAAAAACTCCTCGCAGTCCGCGCGGGCGGCACTGGCGATCTTTTTGAGCATAGCACCGCCTTTGCCGATCACCATGCCCTTATGGCTCTCGCGCTCACAGTAGATGTTCACATCGATATCGATCAGGTCGGTGCCCGGGCGCTCCTTGAAGCGCTCCACCACAACGGCAATGCCGTGCGGGATCTCGTCCCGCATGAACAGCAGGGCTTTTTCACGGATCACCTCGGCCACCAGCTCTTTTTCCGGCATATCGGTGTAGGCGTCGTCGTCAAAGTAATGCGGGCCCTCCACTGCATAACGGCTCAGCGCGTCAAACAGCACTTCGCAGCCGTCGTTGTCCCGCACGCTGACCGTATAAACAGCATCGAATACGCCCAGAGCCTTGAGTCCTTCCTTCCGGGCTTCCAGATCGGCGGGTTCCTTGACGAGGTCGGTCTTGTTGATGACTGCAATGGCCGGACCACCGCTGGTGCGCAGCATATCCACCAGCACCATTTCCGATTCGTTCAGTGCACCATACGGCTCAAACAGCATCATGGAAACATCCACGTCTGCAATGGAATCGCTGGCCGTTTTGTCCATCCGCTTGCCAAGCTTGTTGCGCGCTTTGTGCACGCCGGGCGTATCCAGCAGCACATATTGCAGCGAGCCGCGGGTGATCACGCCGGTGATGCGGGTGCGGGTAGTTTGGGGCTTGGAGGTGACGATGGCTACCTTTTCGCCCACCAGAAGGTTGGTCAGGCTGGATTTGCCCACATTCGGGCGGCCGATCACAGCCACAAAAACGGAAGAAGTATCATAATGCCCCTGAATGGGTGTTGCGTTACTCAAAACAAAGCTCCTGTCTGTATTGTGCGGCATCCGCACATGGATGGTAGAATCACTCGGTATAGCTGACGGTGCGCGGCAGGCCCAGCTGCAACAGAACAGCTTCCTCTTTTTCGCGCATGCGCATGGCTTCCAGACCGCCGTTCTCGTGGTCGTAGCCCAGCAGATGCAGCATGGAGTGCACGGTCAGAAATGCCACCTCACGCTGTAACGGGTGGCCGTAGAGGTTTGCCTGCTCCTGCGCACGCTCCATGCTGATGACGATATCGCCCAGCATCTTGCAGCCGTTGTTCTCGTCAACATCGTATTTGCCGTCCACGCCCAGAGGAAAGCTCAGCACATCGGTAGGCATGGGTTTGTTGCGGTACTGGTTGTTCAGCTCCGCAATGGCGGCGTTATCCACGAAGGTAACACTGATCTCTGCGGGTGCTTCAAAATGCTCATATTCCAGCACAGCATTGCAGGCACGGCGGATAAGGATACGCAAGCCGGAAGGAACCTTGACGGCCTTCTGCGAATTGGTGATCAAAACTTTATTGGACATAAATCAGTCCACTCCTTTCTGTTTTTGATGGTTTTCTATAGGAACATTCGATGATTTCATTTTTCAGGGTGCGCGGCCTTTTCGTATGCCTTGATGATCTCCTGCACAAGGCGGTGGCGCACAACATCTTTTTCCGTGAAATAGCACTGTGCAATGCCGCTCACGTTTTTGAGCACGTGCAGCGCATCCACAAGGCCGCTGCGGGTGCGCTCCGGCAGATCGATCTGGGTCACATCGCCGGTGACGACCACCTTGGAGCCCACGCCCATACGGGTAAGGAACATCTTCATCTGCTCGGGCGTGGTGTTCTGTGCCTCGTCCAGAATGATGAAAGAATCATCCAGTGTGCGGCCGCGCATATAGGCCAGCGGTGCCACTTCAATGATCTGCTTTTCCACAAGGCGCTCGTAGGTCTCAGCGCCCAGCATATCAAACAAGCCGTCGTACAGCGGACGCAGATAGGGGTCCACCTTCTGCTGCAAATCACCGGGCAGAAAACCGAGCTTCTCGCCCGCCTCCACTGCCGGGCGGGTGAGCACGATACGGGAGACATCCTTGGCCTTAAAGGCTTTTACTGCCATCGCTACTGCCAGATAGGTCTTGCCCGTGCCCGCCGGGCCGACGCCGAAGGTGATGGCGTTGGTACGGATGGCATTGAGGTATTCTTTCTGGCCCAGTGTTTTGGGACGAATGGGCCGGCCCTTGACCGTTACCGTCACAAAATCCTCAGTCAGCTCCTTGACCCGCTTTTCTGCACCATCGTGAGCCAGACTGATACAGTAACGTACCGTCTGATCCTCCAGCGGTGTATGATTTTCGATCAGAAGCAGCATCCCCTCTACTGCGCGGTTGGCCGCCGCAACATTTGCGGGCTCGCCGGAGAGCCGCAGCTGTGTGCCGCGGCAGACAGCTGTTACAGAAAACTCCTTTTCCAGCAGGCGGATGTTCCGGTCGCAGTTGCCAAAAACGGCAGCGGCCACCTCCACGCTGTCCAGCTCAATGTTTTTCTCTGCCATGTGCTCCTCCTGAAAAGACCTATTTTAATGCTTCTATTGTACCACCAAAACATCAATTAGAAAACTATGAAAATTGCACAAAATATTTTTCTCGCTTCCATCGCTTTTTCCATATACCTGTTCACAACGTTCCGCCCGGCAGAACGCCCTTCCGGCACAGCCGGCACAAGTGCTGTGTGCAGCGGAAAACAAAAAGTCTCTGCACTGCGGCGGTTGCTTTGCCGCAAAAACAGAGACTTTCGGGTTATTTCCACAGCTGTGCGCACACCAGTTCCAGCACACTGCCCGCGATACAGCGGGATTTATCCGAGATCAAAAAGCAGTTGGCAAGCTCTTCTTTGCGCGGGTCCACATCCGCCACCTTGAAACCGGGTGTTACCGGATAACCGCTGCGCAGCAGCCCGCGCAGAATGCCGGTGATCTGCGTGGTCACAGGCGTCACGGTCCCGTCCGGCGCTTCGATCTGCGCAATGGTCTCTCCGGCTTCCACAATGTCGCCGATCTTCCGCACATCCCGAAAAACGCCTGCCGCCTGCGCATGGATGACGCGCTCTTTGCCGTAGCCGCCAATGACGCCGGGAACGCCGGTGTTCGGAATAGCGGCGCCCTGCCGGATGATACGGCCCAGACGATGGCCGCGCTTTGTCTCTACTACCACATCCACATCCTGCCCGGCGGTAAACCCCGGGCCGAGCGCGATGCTCAGCGGGGCCATAGCACGGGTGGTGCCAAGGTTCTTTTTGGCAAGGATGGCGTCGATCACGATCTCCGGCTTTGCCCGCCGGATGCTCTCACCTGCCGGGTCCACCAGAATGGGCACGGCGTTTTCCGCCCAGACGGCCTGTGCTTGCTCCAGCACATCAATGCGCACGGCACGCAGGCCCTCCACGACTGTCTCTCCTTCATAAACGGCTTCACACAATGACACCTGCCGCCGGATGGCTGCCGGGTGTTCGGCTTCCAACACCAGTACACGAAGGCCTGCACTCCACAGCCGGTGGATGGTTCCGGTGGCAAGGTCGCCGCCGCCGCGCACAAGGATCAGTGCATCCTGTTTCATCAAAGCTCCTCTCCGGGCCGCAGGACCTCCAAAAAGACCTCCATCGACCCACCGCAGGCGGCAACTGCCGCATCGTCGTTTTGGCCGTCTGCCGAAAACTGCATCAGCCTGTGCGCACAAGCTCTGTCTGCCAGCATTTCCTGCGCAGCCAGAATGGTGCGGTGCTCCATGATGCCGCCGCCCACGCTGCCAACGATGGAACCATCGGCACAGACCAGCATCTTTGCGCCTACTTCCCGGGGCGTAGAGCCATGCCGTGCTGCGATCACAGCCAGCACGGCGTTCTGCCCGGCAGCGTCGGCCTTTGCCATAACATCCAGCATTGCAGGCGGAAAACCTTCCGTCTGTGTGCGCTGATTTTTGATGGAGACGATCTGCGCCAGAATGGAAAGCGCGATCTCTTCCGCCGTCTGCGAGCCAATGGACAGGCCGATGGGGGCATACAGCGCCTCCACGCGCCCGGCGTCCATGCCTGCTTCCAAAAGCTGACGGCGCACCAGTGCCGAGCGGCCGCGGCTGCCCATCATGCCCACGTAGGCGGCTGGCTTTTGTAAGATCTGTTTCAGGCATACCACGTCAAATGCGTGCGCCCGCGTTACCACCACAAAATACACCTCTGCGCCGCCGGGCACCTGCGCCAGTGCCGCTTCAAACGGCTGGCAAAGCACCGTGTCGGCACCCGCTTGCCGAAGCTGGGCCGCATACTCTTCGCGGTCGTCCATTGCCAGCACCGGCAGGCCCAGCATCTTTGCAAGCCGCACCACCGCCGTGGCTACATGGCCGCCGCCACACACTATCAGCTGCGGCACGGCACCAAAGCGTTCCACAAAAGCGCGGGAAGTCCCAACCGTGCAGATGCCCGCTGCGGTGCAGCCGCGCAGGCTTTCGACATTTTGCAGCAGCACCGCAGCGCCACCGGCCTGCCATACCGGCCTGCCATCCCGCAAAAGCAGCTGGCTCCCGGCAGATGGATCGTCCAACAGTGTGGCCAGTGTCCAGCCGCCTGCCGAGGGTGCTGCCTGAAACAATTTGTAAAGCGGCATTTCACGCATGCGTTCTTCTCCTATTGATCATTGTTCCACAACTGCGGCCTGATCGTAACCGGCCGCGTCCAGTTTATGCTGCCACAGCTCAAACTCTTCCGGCAGCATCCGCCATGCAAGGCCGCACCCTGCCGAAATTTCACGCGGGAGCGGGATCAGCCGGCCCGGCACATCTGCCGCAAGGCAACGCTTTTCCCACTCCATCGCTTCCAGTGTAGTACGGAATGAAAGCACGATATACGTTTTTTTCACGCGCATCTCAGGCCTCCTGTGCAAGCTCCCGCACAGCGGCTGCGGCCTGCAAAACCTCGGCTTCCGTATTGAAGTGCGAAAAACTGAACCGCACTGTGCCCTGCTCTGCTGTGCCAAGTGCCTTATGCATCAACGGAGCGCAGTGAGCTCCCGCACGCACACAAATGCCGTAGTCCTCCCATAGGATATCCGCAATGCGGGCCGAATCCTCATCCCCGATATTCAGCGAGACGATGGGGGCGCGCATTGCTGCTTGCGGATCCCCATAAACGTTCACGTTTGGTGCCGTGCGGATGTTCTCGTAAAAAAGCTGTGCAAGCATTGCTTCCTTTGCGCAAAGTACTTCCACATCCTGTGCCATGATCCACTCTGCACCAGCGCACAGGCCCGCAAGACCCGGAACGTTCAGCGTACCGGCCTCCAGCGCGGTTGGCATCTGTGCAGGGTGATGCTCGTCAAAGCTGTGCACGCCGCTGCCGCCCACTACCAATGGCCGGACGGAAAGCCCCGGACGCACATATAAACCACCGGTACCCTGCGGGCCCAGCAGCGCTTTATGTCCGGTAAAGCACAGTACGTCAATACCAAGCGCCTGCATATCCATGGGCCGGGCACCTGCTGTCTGCGCAGCATCCACGACCAGAAGCAGGCCATTTCGGTGTGCAAAGTCTGCCGCGCAGGCAAGGCTTGTGCCATTGCCGGTCACGTTGGAAGCCGCCGTTACCACCAGTGCACGGGTCTCCGGGCGCAGAAAGTGCTCCCACTGTTCATAGCGCAGGCAGCCTTTTTCGTCCACGCCGGTAAAGCTGAGCGCCACGCCCTGTTCCCGCAACCGGTACAGCGGCCGCAGAACGGAGTTGTGCTCGCACACGGTCGTGATGATGTGATCACCCGGCTGGAATAAGCCGTTCAATGCCGTATTCAACGCCTGTGTGGCATTGGCCGCGAAGGCAATGCAGGAAGGGTCCGGCGCATTCAGCAGCTTTGCCATGGCACACCGTGCCGCATACACAAGCCGTCCTGCATGCAGGGTCGGCTCGTGGGCACCGCGGCCCGGATTGCCTGCCGTACGCAGTGCATCCAGCACCGCCTGTTCCACCTGCGGCGGCTTATGCAGTGTGGTAGCCGCATTGTCCAGATAGATCACGGCTTCACCACATTGCCCGCTTGGGTCAGTTTTTCTACGATGGTATACATATTGGTCACACTGCCAACAGCCAGCTTTTCCGTCAGGCCATAGAAATTCAGGCAGGTGCCGCAGGTCATGATCTCCACGCCCTGTGCTTCCAGTGCCTTGAGGTCCTCCAGCATAGGCGACCCCTCACAGGTAAGGGACGCACCGGCGTTGTAGAACAGAACGGTCTTGGGCAGCTGGTCCTGCTGGGTCAGCGCAAACACAAAGGCTTTGAGCAGCGTTTTGCCCAGCTCCTCCGCGCCCACGCCCATTTTATCCGAGCCAATGGCCACCACCGTATCGGTGCGGGCATCCGGTACACAGACGGGAGCTTCCTCGACGGGAGTCTTGGCGGCGTCTCCCACCGTGAACAATACACGGTATTCCTGCTCGGCCAATTTTTCAGCGCTGTACCGGTAGCCCTTCTGCTGGGCCATCTTGGTCAGGTTCTGCACGGCAATCTCGTTGTCCACCAGCACTTCCACCTCACCGGCACCTTTCAGTTCGGAAATTGCCTTTTTGGCCTTTACAACGGGCAGCGGGCAGGCATCGCCACGGGCATCAACTTTCAGCATTGTTTTTATCCTCCACTAATATTTTTAATATTTTACGGTAATTTCGTGCTCCGTTTTAGGAACGATTTCCCCCACGATCCTTGCGGGCAGGCCAGCGGAGCACAGCTCTGCTTCCAGTGCGGCGGCATCTTCCGGCGCAGCGGCCAGCAGCAGGCCGCCGGAGGTCTGCGGGTCAAACAGCACTTCCTCCATGGCAAAGGGCACATGCTCAAAGGTGACGTATGGTCCGGTATGGTTGCGGTTGCGCTGCCCGGCGGCAGTGTACAGAAACGCGTCTGCCGCCTTTTCGGCCCCCGGCAGCACCGGCACCGCCTGCGCATCGATGATACAGGAAAGCTTTCCGCCCATCATCTCGTGCAGATGGCCCAGAAAGCTGAACCCGGTCACATCGGTAGCCGCATGGACGGTATAGCGGCGGCTGATTTCAGCGGCAGTCTTGTTCAGCGTTGTCATGGAAGCAATGGCACCCGCCATGTGCTCCGGTGCTGCTTCGCCCACGCGGTTCGCGGTACAGATCAACCCTACGCCCAGTGCTTTTGTCAGGATCAGCTTATCGCCGGGCTGGCCAGAGTCGTTCGTGTACATCTTTTTCGGGTCCACAAGGCCGGTGACGGACAGACCATATTTTACGCCTGTATCGGCAATGGAATGCCCGCCCGCAAGGCTTCCTCCCGCTTCGGCCACCTTCTCGGCTCCGCCGCGCAGGATCTCGCCCAGAATGTTCAGATCCATGCTCTCGGGGAAGCAGACCAGATTCAGCGCCGTTTTTACCTCGCCGCCCATCGCGTAGACATCGCTCAGGGCGTTTGCTGCCGCGATCTGCCCGAAGGTATAGGGGTCGTCCACCATCGGCGGAAAAAAGTCCACCGTCTGCACCAGTGCGATATCATCCGTGATGCGGTAAACCGCCGCATCGTCCCGGCTGTCGTAGCCCACCAGAAGGTTCGGATCTTTTTCCCCGCGCGGCAGCTTTTCCAGAATGCGGCTCAGCACACCGGCACCCAGCTTGGCGGTGCATCCGCCGCCGGTACAGAATACGATTTTTTCTTCCTTGCTCATGCACGCTCTCCTTTCTCAAAATGGGTCAGGACACAAGGCACGCCGTAGCGCTCTTTTAATACATCGGCAGTCTGCCGGGCAAGAGCTTCCCGTTCTTGTGTGTCCGCCTGATTGACCACCGCATAAAAGCGACGTTTGCCCACAGCCTTTCCCCCGCCCGCTCCGCTTGCAAGCAGCTTTGCCAGCAGCGCAGGCGTCAGGGGCGTATTGCCCGGGACATACAAAAGCTGCTGCGCCAGCTCGGCCCGAAAGCAGACCTCTTCCAACGGTTTGCCCAGCGCAGAAGCGCCTGCCACGGCCAGAACGATATCACACTGCGGCAAAAGCACCGGTTCATGTGCCGCCGGGGCCTTGCAGGGCATCCGTTTGGCACCATCTGCTTCAATCAAGACAATGTCTGCAAGTGCCATCCATCGCTCCAGCTGCGCTGGAGACGGTGCGGTCAGCTTGCCATCGGGCGCAGGCGTTCCGGCCACGGCATAGCTGCCGTGTTCCCACAAGCGGAAAAGCTGCGCGTCCGTCTGCGCCCAGACAGCGCCGGGCGGCTGCATGATATGGGTGGTGGTGGCGGCTAATACGCGCCAGCCCTTGCGGGCACAGTGTGCGGCCATCTGGTACAGCAAGGTCGTCTTTCCGCCGCCGCCCACCAGAGAAACCACATGGCCTTTTTCGGCCAGAAATGGGAATTGCGTTTCTATGCTCATTTCTGCCTTTCTGCCGCCGCCATGGCAATCTGTTCCGGCGTGATGGGCAGCTCATAGAACCGGGTGCCGATGGCATTGTAGATGGCATCCGAGATGGCGGGCAGCGGCGTGTTGATCACGACCTCGCCGATGGACTTTGCGCCAAAGGGGCCGTTGGGTTCGTAGCTGCTCTCAAATTCCACATTGATCTTGCCCACATCGGTGCGGGCAGGGATTTTGTATTGGAACAGCGAGTTCTCTTCCGGATAACCGCGCTTATCATAAGTGATATTTTCGGTCAGCGTCATACCGATGCCTTGCAGCAGACCGCCTTCGGTCTGCACGCGGGTCAGGTTCGGGTTGATGGGCGTGCCGCAGTCCACGCAGGCGTCAAATTCCAGCAGCTTTACTTCACCGGTCTCGGTATCCACTTCCACTTCAGCAGCACCGACCATGAACGGCGGCGGCGACAAGGGCGATGTATGGGTCTCGGTGGCTTCCAGTGGCACCATGTGGCCAAACTGGGAAGCATAGGCGATCTCGCTCAGGGACTTTTTCTGTGTGGGGTCTGCGCTCTTGAACACCTCTTTACCGTCAAACTCCACCTCGTCCTCGGCGCATTCCAACAGTTCTGCGCCCAGCTTGCAGATCTGGCCGCGCAGCTTCATGGCACATTTTTCAGTGGCCTTGCCGGTAACGTAAGTGGTGCTGGACGCATAGGAGCCGGAGTCATAGGGCGAGGTATCCGTATCGGCTCCAAAAACCGTGATATTGTCCAGCGGGCAGTCCAGCACTTCGGCGGCGATCTGCGCCAGTGTAGTGTCACAGCCGGTGCCCATGTCGGCCGCACCGATCATCAGGGTGTAGAAGCCGTCGTCATTCAGTTTCAGGGTGGCACTGCCCACATCCATGCCGGAAATGCCGGAGCCCTGCATCGCCATGCCCATACCGACGGCACGTACTTTGCCGTTGCCCATGTCACGGGCCGGATATTTATGCTCCCAGTCGATCATGTCCCGCACCTTGACAAGGCAGCGGTCCAGCGCACAGCTGGTGTTCACGGCACCGTAGTAGGCGGGCATCACGTCACCCTCCTGCACCGTGTTTTTCAACCGCAGTTCAAAGGGGTCCATGTTCAGCTTGTGAGCCAGCTCGTTCACGGCAGATTCCACCGCAAACAGGCCCTGCGTTGCACCGTAGCCGCGGTAGGCACCGGCAGACATGTGGTTGGTGTACACCACGTCGCTGGTAAAGCGGAACGCCTCCGCCTTGCCGTACAGCGGGATGGATTTGTGGCCGGAAAGGCCTACCGTCGTGGGGCCATGCTCGCCGTAAGCACCGGTGTTGGACAGCGTGTACAGGTCGATGCCCTTCACGATGCCGTCCTTGGTTGCGCCCAGCCGCACATGGATCTCCATCTCATGGCGCGGCGAGGATGCGATCTGGCTTTCCACACGGCTGAAAATGATCTTAGAGGGCTTTTTGGTCTTCCATGTCACGAAAGCAGGATACACCTCGCTGACAGCTGTCTGTTTTGCGCCAAAGCCGCCGCCGATGCGGGGCTTTGCCACACGCACCATGCTTTTGGGAATATGCAGGGCGTTTGCAATGTTGCGCCGCGCATGGAACACGATCTGGGTGGAGCTGAGCACGTTCAGGCGTCCGTAGGTGTCAATGGAGCAATAGGTACGGAAAGTCTCCATCATGGCCTGCTGGCAGGCCTTGGTGTGGTACACATGGTCGATGACCACATCGCTGGCGGCCAGCACCGCATCGATGTCGCCGTCTCCACATTCATCATGGGCGCAGAGGTTGCGTTTGTTGTCGGCTCCCACCGGGCACAGACTGGCCCAGTTGTCCTCCGGATGCACCAGAATGGGGTTGTCCTTGGCAGTGTGATAGTCCAGCACTGCCTCCAGCACCTCGTACTCCACCTTGATGAGCTTGAGAGCCTTATCCACGCATTTTTCATCTTTACCGGCCACGATGGCCACCACATCGCCCACAAAGCGCACATGGCGGTCAATGAGCAGGCGGTCACGCGGGCTGGCTTCCGGGTAGGTCTGGCCCGCCTGCGTGTAGCGCGGCGCATCCTGCGGCACATCCTCCCAAGTAAAGATCGCTTCGATCCCGGGCACCTTTTTTGCCACAGCGGTGTTGATGGTTTTGACGATGGCATTCGCGTGCGGAGAGCGCAGCAGCTTTACGGTCAGGCAGTCCTGCGGGATCACATCGTCCATATAAACGGGCTGGCCGGTGACCAGCTGCATCGCGTCCTTTTTGCGGAAAGGTTTATTGACGGTATTCATTCAGCGGCCTCCTTCTGCTTTTTCCAAGCCAGAAAGTTCAGGATGCCGCGCAGCTGGCCTTCATAGCCGGAGCAGCGGCAGAGGTTGCCGGAGAGATACTCCTTGATCTCTTCCTCACTGGGGTACGGGTTCTCGCGGAAAAGGGCCAGCGCATTCATGATGAAACCCGGATTGCAGAAGCCGCACTGCTCTGCACCTTGGTCCGCAATAAAGCCGCCAAACTCCGCTGCTTCTTCCTGTAAGCCTTCCAGCGTGGTGACATTGTGGCCGCTGGCACGTGCCGCCAGCACCGAACAGGACAGCACCGGTTTCTCGTCCAGAAACACGGTGCACAGACCGCAGTTGGAGGTCTCGCAGCCACGCTTGACGCTCTTGCAGCCATGGGAACGCACAAAATCGATCAGCAGCATATCTGCGGCCACATCCTCTGTGACCTTGATGCCGTTCAATGTAAG
>ERZ1026898.207-NODE-207-length-40152-cov-16.161982_pt1 | contig 40152 bp, 34 predicted proteins | sample MGYA00380178_ERZ1026898 | MGnify/ENA primary metagenome ERZ1026898 (study PRJEB33269, sample SAMEA4719814) | human gut metagenome | biome: human-associated habitat; feature: organic feature; material: feces | place: Cameroon | collected 2013-10 ...
GATAAAAAGCGTTGTACAGAAGTGTACAGCGCTTTTTTGTTTGTCCCAAACGAGTGAGGAATCAGCTCAGCCGGAAGAGCGCCGTGCTGATATCCGCGCCTGCCGTTGACAGCCTTTTGCGCCCTGCCTATAATAGGGCTGTAAGCCCCCGGCAGCGCCGCATTCTGCGCGAAAGGCTGGTTTTTGTGCGTGAAACGCAGGCCGGGACCGGGATGATCTATGTTATAATAAAGTAGACGTAAAAAGACAGGGGAAAGTACTATGGAACTGCGGACAGTGATCGTGGAGGACCGTCAGCCGGACGCCCAGCGGCTGGAACTGCTGCTGAAACAGGCCTTTGCGGGGGACGAGGTGGTGTGCCGCACGTTTGCAAGCGGCGATGAGCTTTTGCGCAGTTTCCGCGCAGGAGAGCAGAAGGCGGTATTTCTGGATATCTGCATGGAGGGCACCAACGGCATCGAAACGGCCCGGCAGCTGCGCGCCGCCGACCCGGACCTGCTGATCGTGTTCGTCACCTCCTCGCCGGAATATGTATGGGATGCTTTTCCGGTGCATCCGTTCGACTACCTGCTTAAGCCCTATGCAGAAGAAAAAATTTTGCACTTGGCCGAAGAGCTGCGGCGGGTGCTCTGCCGCAAGGAGCCGGAGCTGGAAGTGCGCGTGGCCCGGCAGGTGGTGCATCTGCCGCTGGCCCGCATCCACTATGCGGCAGCGCAGAACCACATTGTGCGGGTGGTGACGGACGACGGCGAGTACCGCGCCACCGCAAACTTTGCGCAGGTGGAGCAGCAGCTGAAAACGCGGCCGGGCTTTCTGGTGTGCAACCGCGGCGTGATCATCAACATGGATAAGGTGCTGCGCTTTGACGGCGACTGCATCGAAATGCTGGACGGCGCCCGCCTGCCGCTGCGGCAAAAGGATAAAAACAGCCTGCTTGCGCAATTTATGCAGTATCAGTTCCGCTATATGCAGCGGAAGCTTTAAAAGCGGTGAAAGGAGATGCATTTGTGGATCTGGTTTTGTTTGGACGCTATTTTCTGGAATTTGCCATGATGTACCCGGCAGGGTATCTCTGCCTTGCTTCGCTGAGGGAGCACCTGCGCGCACCGCGCAAGACCGGCATCCTTGCGGCGGCAATGCTCACGGCGATGGCGGTCTCGGGCGCAGCGGTGTGCACGATGCTGGACATCGGCAGCAACTATTTGCTCTTCCCGCTGTTGATCGTAAACTTCTGGGTGCTGCGCTGGCGCACGGATCAGGAGATCTCGGTCAGCCAGACGGCCTTCCTGTTCTCCATCGCGGCGGTGATGATGGCGGTGTGCACTCTGATGGCCATTGTGCTGAATGCCGAAGCCGAGCTGGACAACGCTTTGCCGGTGTTCCTGCCCGGCACCTCGGCCATCTGCCTGACCCTCTCGGTGGTGCTGAGCACCATCTTCCGCTTTACGGCGGTGCGGTGGAGCCGGTGGCTGATGCGGGAGTACCACGGCGAAGCCTTCTGGGAGTCCGCATGGCCGCTGCCCGCCCTGTATGCGGCGTTTTTGGCGTTCTGTATGCCCAAGAACACGGCCATCATCCTGATGAGCCGCCTGCGCATCATTGCGGTGCTGGCGGTCAGCATCTCGCTGCTTGGCATCTTTTTGTTGCTGTACGAGATGTACCGCGTGGCAAAGGAGTACACCCGCAGCGCCCAGCTGGACCGCGAAAACCAGCTGCTTGCCGTGGAATCCCGCCGCTATATGGAGCTGCGCAGCTATCTGGAGCAGACCCGCCACCTGCGGCACGATTTCCGCCAGCACCTGCATGTGATCTCCGGCCTCACGGAGGCGGGACAGCTGGACGAGCTGAAAAGCTACCTGCACCAGTATGAGAGCGAGCTGACCGACGCGCGGCCCACTTTGTGTGCCAACGCCGCCGTGGATGCGCTGGCCGGCCACTACGACTACGAGGCCCGCCAGCAGGGCGTACAGATGGAGTGGAAGCTGGAACTGCCAAAGCTGCTGCCCATGCCGGAAGCCGACCTGTGCACCATTCTGGGCAATCTGGTGGAAAATGCCCTCCACGCCAGCAGCCGCCTGCCCATGGAGCAGCGGCAGATCAAGGTGCTGGCCCAGATGCTCAGCCCGGCCATGATCGGCCTTGTGGTGGAGAACCACTACGACGGCGTGCTCAAAAAACAGGGCGGAATTTTGCATTCCACCAAGCACGAGGGACAGGGCATCGGCCTTGTTTCCATCGAGACGGCGGTGCGCAAGTACGGCGGCCAGCTTACCGTGGAAACGGCCAACAACATCTTCCGGGCCAATGTGCTGCTGAACCTGTAAACTGTTTTGCACCTGAAACACCGGTTTCCTTACGGGAGCCGGTGTTTTTTGGTTGCACTTTTCCCGGGGAATCATTATACTAATAGGTGCAAAAAGCCGGTACGGCAGGGCAGGAGGGGAGCGTATATGGAAGGCAGCAGCCACAAAGGCGGCGTTTCGCTGCGGCGCAGGGTCACGGCATGGCTGGCGGCGATCCTGCTTGTTACCATGCTCTCCAACGGCATTGCCACGCTGGCGGGCCGGTGGTCGGCAAAGGCGTTTGATACCCTTCTGGCCGATAACGCCGCCTGCTACACGGTGCAGGATGCCCTCAAGGACGAGACCCGGGCCTTTGCGCGCTATGTGCGCGAACCTACCTGCGAAAGTGAGCAGGCTTACACCGCCGCCTGCGCTGCCGCCGAGCAGAGCCTTGCAGCCCTGCCGTTCGATTATGCCCGCATCGGAGAGGAACGCTATGCCCGCACATGGAGCCTTTTGCAGGGCTATGCGGGCTACCGGCAGGAGCGGGACGCTTTTTTGCAGCTTTCGCCCGCGGCGGATACCTACATCGAGCAGATGTACCGGGTGATGGCCCTGCAAGACTATCTGGCCGAATACGCGCTGCGGCTGACGCAGGCCACGTTGGAGCAGGAAAATGCCCTCTACAGCAGCACGGCCACCCATATCCGGCATCTGCCGTGGCTGTATCTGGGCCTGTTTTTGGCGGCAGCGGCGCTGATGCTGCTTCTGGTGCAGGTGCTGCGCCGGGCAGTGATCCTGCCGCTGCTGGGCCTTGCACAGGCGTCCCGCAGCATTGCGGAGGGCAGCCTTTCCGGCCCGGACCTGCCGGTAAAAAGTGCCGACGAAGTGGGCCAGCTGGTAGGCACCTTCAACCGCATGAAGCACGCCATGGCCCGGCAGCTGACCACCCAGCAGGCCCTGCACCGGGAAGAACTGCACAGCCTTGCGCTGGAAAAGGATCTGGAGCACACCCGGCTGGAGGTGCTCAAGAGTCAGGTGGACCCGCATTTTCTGTTCAATACCCTGAACATGATCTCCTGCATGGCAAGGCTGGAGGATGCTTCCACCACAGACCAGATGATCGTGCATCTGGGCAGTCTGTTCCGGCACAACCTGCGCACCAAGCGCCAGCAGATCACGCTGGAAGAAGAGCTGGACGGGCTGGAGGACTATATCTATTTGCAGCAGATGCGCTTTGATGGCCGCATCACGGTGGAAAAAAGCATCCGGGTGCAGCCTGCGCAGGTGATGGTGCCGTCCTTTACCTTACAGCCCATTGTGGAAAATGCTTATTCCCACGGGCTCAAAGCCTGTGAGGAGGGCGGGCGCATTTTGCTGCGGGCGTGGATGGAGGGCTGTGTGCTGGTGCTTACCGTGGCCGATAACGGCAAGGGTATGACCGCCGCAGAGCTGGACGCGCTGCAAGCCAAGATCGCCCAGAGCGAGCAGACCGGCAAGAGCATCGGCCTTGGCAATATTTCCCGCCGCATCGGGATGCTGTACCCCGGCGGCAAAATGCAGGTGTACAGCCGCGCGGGCCACGGCACTGTGGTGCGGTTTGAGCTGCCGCAGAACGCGGCGGCAGAGCAGGAGGAGGAACGTTTGTGAAATGCAAACTGCTGGTGGCAGAGGATGAGCTGATCGAGCGCAAGGTGCTGTGCAAGACGTTGCAAAAGTATCTGGGCGACCTCATTACCCTGTACGAAGCCAAAAACGGGCGCGAAGCCATGGAGCTCTTTGCCCGCGAAGCGCCGCAGGTGGCTGTGCTGGACATTGAGATGCCGGGTGCCACCGGCCTTGATGTGGCCCGCAAAATACGCGAGACGGACAAAAACTGCGCCATCCTGTTCCTGACCGGCTTTGATAAGTTTGCCTATGCGCGGCAGGCCATCTCGGTGCGGGCCATGGACTATCTGCTCAAGCCCTATAACGAGCAGGAATTGGTGTTTGCAGTGGAGGAAGCCATCCGGCAGGTGACAGCACAAGCACCGGTCCGCCGTATGCCGGAGCCTGCGCCCGCCGAGCCGGTGCGCCGGGAAGAAGACGAGGATGTGCGCACCGCCATCATCCGGGCCGAGATCAGCAGCTTTATCGATGCCCACTACCGGGAGGATATCTCCATGCAGGATGCGGCGGCGGCCCTGCGCTACTCAGATGCCTACTTCTGCAAGCTGTTCAAGCAGTGCTTCAAGGTGAACTTTTCGGCCTACCTGAACGAGTACCGGGTAAACAAGGCCCGCCAGCTGATGCTGGACCCGCGCCTGAACATGAAGGACATCGGTGCGGCGGTGGGCTACAGCGACGCAAACTATTTTACCCGCGTGTTCAAGCGCCTGACCGGCCAGACCCCCTCGGAATACCGCATGGCCGCAGCGGAAAAAGCGGTGCAATAATATTTATTATAAAGGAATAAAGAAAGCACTCGTTCGTTCCTGTATAGCAGCAGGAGCAGAACGGGTGCTTTCTTTGTTGACAGCCTCTCCGTCATTGCTTACGCAATGCCACCTTGTTCCCCTTTCTGTCGCTCACGCGACATCTGTTCCTCTCTTTGTCACCTACGGTGACATTTCTCCCCGGCGCGGGGAGAATCTGTCCCGGCCGGGGGAAGTCTATCAAAGTGAGAGGCTTTGGCAGTGCAGGCAACTTTCTGGTTTTGCCAAGGGCTCTCCCTTTGGGAGAGCTGTCGAGCATTGCGAGACTGAGAGGGCAAGGCCGTTGGCCAGAAGCGAACAAGTGGAAGGTAGTGCCCGCTTTCTGTCTTTCCTTTTTGCCAGTTTCTTTTGCCCGGGTAAAGCAAAAATTGTACTTGGATACAACAAAGACAAAATCGTGCTGTGTTTCGCAAAAAATTCCCGTTTCGCAAAAAATAACGGCTTGTTAAAATAAAATCATAGAAAAAGCGAGAAAAGAGAGGATGCAATTCATGAAGAGAAGAACGTTTCTGTCGCTGATGGGCGCAGCGGCACTGACAAGCGGCGCACTGCTTACCGGCTGCGGCGCAGGCTCCGACGGCGACGACCGTAAGATCGTGCGCATCGGCCATGTGCAGTCCCAGACCCACCCGGATCACTTGGGTCTGGAAGCCTTTGCCAACTACATCAACGACAAGCTGGGCGATAAGTACCGCGTGGAAGTGTACCCCAGCGAGCTGCTTGGCTCCCAGAACGAGATGGTGCAGCTGACCCAGACCGGTGCCATCGACTTTGTGGTGGCATCTACGGCCATTATGGAGACCTTCAGCTCCAAGTACCAGATCTTCAACCTGCCGTATCTGTTCTCCAGCGTGGAAGCCTATCATGAGGCCATGGACGACCCCGAGGTGACAGACCCCATCTTCAAGACCACCTCCAAGGCCGGTCTGGAGACGGTGGCTTGGCTGGACGCCGGCACCCGCAACTTCTACACCATCAAGACCCCCATCAACCAGCCTTCCGACCTGAAGGGCCTGAAGATCCGCGTGCAGCAGTCGCCCACCAACGTGGAAATGATGCGCCTGATGGGCGGCACCGCAACGCCGATGGGCTTCGGCGATGTGTACACCGCTTTGCAGGCCGGTATTCTGGACGGTGCCGAGAACAACGAACTGGCCCTGACCGACAACGGCCACGGCGATATCTGCAAGTATTACTCCTACGATATGCACCAGATGGTGCCCGACCTGCTGGTGGCAAACTACGCCTTTCTGCACGAGCTCAGCGATGAGGAGCGCGCCATCTTTGAAGAGGGCTTTGAAATCGTCAAGAGCACCGAGCAGGATGCATGGGAGGATGCTGTGGCCGAGGCCAAGGACAAGGCCGAGAACGAGCAGCATGTCAACTTCATCTATCCGGACACCGCACCGTTCCAGGAGGCCATGGCCCCGCTGCACGACTCGGTGCTGGCCGCGAACCCGGAGCTGCAGCCCATTTACGATTTGATCCAGCAGCACAACGCTGCCAATGCCGCAGACTGAGGAGGGAGCATCATGGAAAAACTGAGAAATACCCTGAACAAGGTGCTCAACCTGCTGGCAGGCCTGAGCATGACCGTCATGGTGGTGCTGACCACCTATCAGGTCGTCGTGCGTTACATCTTCAATTCGCCCTCCACATGGTCGGAAGAGCTGGTGGGCTATCTGTTCGGCTGGAGCACCATGCTGGGAGCCACCATCGTTTCCGGCGAGCGCGGCCACATGAACATCCCCGTGCTGGTGGACCGTTTCAGCCCTGCCATGCGCAAGGCGTTCCATATCTTTGCCGAAGTGATCGCTTTCATTTTCTCCGCTGCCATTCTGGTGTTCGGCGGCTTTCAGGTGTCCAAGCTGGCTATGGGCCAGCAGACCTCCTCTCTGGGCGTGGCCGTGGGCGTGTTTTACTGGGTCATGCCCATCTGCGGCGTGATCATCCTGATCTACTCCGTGCTCAACATCATCGGCATTGCAAACGGCTCCATCAGTCTGGATACCCCGGAGGACGCGGATCTGGCCAAAGTGGAAGCCGAGCAGGCTGCAAACAATAAGGAGGACTAAGCTGTGGCGATTCAAGCATTACTCGTGATCCTGGCAGTGCTGCTGGTGCTGCTGTTTCTCGGCGTGCCTATCTCGTACGCCATTGCAGTCTCTTCTCTGACTGCCATCCTCTCGTCCATCGACCTGAACGTTGCTGTGCTGACGGCTGCTCAGCGCACCTTTGTGGGTATGAGCAAGTTCAGCCTTACCGCCATCCCGTTCTTCATTCTGGCGGGCAACATCATGAATCAGGGCGGCATCGCCAAGCGTCTGGTGGATTTCGTCATGGCCATTCTGGGCAAGCTGCCCGGCGCTTTGCTGGTGACGAACATCGGCACCAACGCCCTATTCGGTGCCATCTCCGGTTCCGCTTCCGCTGCTGCTGCCGCCGTCGGTTCCATGATCCGTGACGGTGCCGAGGAGCAGGGCTACGACCCCGCCGTTACTGCCGCCACCAACGCCGCTTCTTCCTGCTCCGGCCTGCTGATCCCGCCGTCCAACGCCCTCATTACTTATTCTCTGGCGTCCGGCGGTACCTCTGTGGCTGCGCTGTTCATGGCCGGTTACATCCCCGGCATCATCTGGGCACTGTGCTGCTGTGTGGTGGGCGTGCTGCTGGCTGTCAAGCTGGGCTATAAGGGCACACCCGGCAAGTTCGACTGGAAAAATCTCGGCGTGTGCACTCTGCGCGCCCTGCCGTCCCTTTCGCTGATCATCGTGGTCATCGGCGGCATCATCGGCGGCGTGTTCTCTGCCACCGAGGGCTCTGCCATCGCGGTCGTCTATGCTCTGGTGCTGGCCTTCTGCTACCGCTCCATCAACCTGAAGAGCCTGTGGAAGATCATCGTGGACTCTGCCAAGATGTCCGGCATGGTGGTGTTTCTGGTGGGCGTTTCCAATATTCTGGGCTGGGTCATGGCCTTCTTGCAGATCCCGGATGCTGTGGCAGCTGCACTGCTCAGCCTTACCAGCAACAAGTACGTGATCCTGCTCATCATGAACGTGATCCTGCTGGTGTCCGGCACCTTCATGGATGTTACCCCGGCCATCCTCATCTTTACCCCGCTGTTCCTGCCCATCTGCCAGAGCTTTGGCATGAGCACGGTACATTTCGGGCTGATCCTCGTGTACAACCTGTGCATTGGCAACATCACCCCGCCCGTGGGCAATGCACTGTTCGTGGGCATCAAGGTGGGCCGCACCTCGCTTGCCAAGGTGATGCCGTACATGCTCATGTACTATGTGGCCATCATCGGCGGTCTGCTGCTGGTCACCTTTATCCCGGCAGTGTCCACGGCACTGCCGCAGGCAATGGGCCTGATGTAACGAAGCCATCTCGTTCTTATTCTTCTTCTCCTGAAAAGGCGGTACCTGCTTTGCGGCGGGCACCGCCTTTTCCTGTTGCACAACCGCGTGCCGCTGCGGTATACTATCAGCAAAAGGGGTGTGAGACAAGATGCGCAGACGGACCTTTCTGGCCGGGCTTGGCCTTGCGGCGCTGCAATTGGCGGGCTGCACGGCCAAGCCGCAGGCTGTGCCGGACTTTGTGCTGACCTATGCCGACAACCAGCCTGCCGGGTACCCCACCACGCAGGGTGCGCAGTATTTTGCAGACCTTGTGCAGCAGCGTACCGGCGGCAAGGTGGTCGTTCAGGTCAAAGCGGGCGGCGAGTACGGCACAGAGCAGCAGGTGTGGGAGCAGCTGGCCATTGGCGGCGTGGATTTTGCGCGGCTGTCGCTTTCGGTGATCGCGGACGACCTGCCAAAGCTCAATGTGCTGCTGCTGCCGTACCTTTACCGGGACGCGGCCCACATGTGGCGGGTGCTGGACGGCAGCATTGGCGAAGCGTTCTTGCAGGATCTTTCGGCCCGGAATATGGTGGGCCTGAGCTGGTACGATGCCGGTGCCCGCTCCTTCTATGCCCGTCAGCCGGTACGCAGCCTGAGTGATCTGGAGGGCAAGACCATCCGCGTGCAGGACTCGGCCATCGTGATCGATATGATCCGCCTGCTGGGTGCAGTGCCGGAAACTTCGGCCTACAGTGATGTCTACTCGGCCTTTGAGACCGGGCAGATCGATGCCGCTGAGAACAACTGGCCGGCCTACTACTCCATGGAACATTATAAGGTGGCGCGGTACTACATGGCCGATGAGCACAGCCGCGTGCCGGAGGTGCAGCTTGCGTCCGGCCGCACATGGGACGCGCTGCCGGAGGAATACCGGCAGGTGCTGCGGGAATGCGCCCGCGCATCGGCCCAGTACGAGCGCCAGCTCTGGGCACAGGAGGAAACAACGGCCCGCGAAGCTGCCCTTGCCGCCGGGTGCCGGGAACTGCCGCTGCCCGAAGAGGAAATGCAGAATTTCCGCCAGCTGGTGCAGCCGCTGTACAAAGAATACTGCGCCGACTATCTGCCGCTGGTAGAAGAGATACAGCGGAATTGAGAAAAACGGCCTCGCCCTCTCAGTCACGTCTTTCGACGTTCCACCTTGTTCCCCTTTCTGTCGCTCACGCGACATCTGTTCCTCTCTTTGTCACCTACGGTGACATTTCTCCCCGGCGCGGGGAGAATCTGTCCCGGCCGGGGGAAGTCTATCAAAGTGAGAGGTTTTGGCAGTACGGCAAAGTTTCTGGTTTTGCCAAGGGCTCTCCCTTTGGGAGAGCTGTCGAGCGAATGCGAGACTGAGAGGGCGAGGCTGCTAAAGAATGATTCGAAAATTTTCTCTTAATATTTCCTAAGAAATCTTTCGTGGAAAACGCGGCGGCGGGCTGGTATACTAAAAGAAATGAATGAAAACTGGGAGGAAAAGGGAATGGCAGGACAGACGATTCTGATCGTGGAGGACGACCCGGACATCCGGGATGGTGTGCGCATCCTGCTGGCAGGGGAAGGCTACCATATTCTGGAAGCGGAAAACGGCCTGCGAGCATTGGAACTGTTCAACCCGGAGGTGGACCTTGTCATTCTGGACATCATGATGCCCGGCATGAGCGGCCTGCGCGTGTGTGAAGAGCTGCGCAAGACCTCGGCGGTGCCCATTCTGTTCCTCACCGCAAAATCGCAGGAATCCGATAAGCTGCTGGGCCTGACGGCGGGCGGCGATGATTATCTGGCAAAGCCCTTCTCCTTTGCGGAACTCAGCGCCCGGGTCAAGGCTTTGCTGCGCCGGTACTGCGTGTATCAGGGCAAAGATCAGGTGCGGCACAAGCCCCGCAACACTACGCTGGAACTGCACGGCGTGCGCATTGCGCTGGACTGCAACCGGGTGTGGGTGGATGAGCGGGAAGTGGACCTGACCGAGACGGAATACAAGATCCTGCGGCTGCTCATGCAGAACCCGCAGCGCATTTATTCCATCCAGGTCATCTACGAAACGGTGTGGAACGAGCCCTATTATTATGTCTCCAACGGCACGGTGATGGTGCACATCCGCAATCTGCGCATGAAGGTGGAGGATGACCCGCAAAACCCCGCCCGCATTTGTACCGTGTGGGGCAAAGGCTACCGCTTTGCTGCCGGAGAGGAAGGCCGCTTATGAAAGAACATCACGGCCTTGCAAAACAGTTCATCCGCATCATTGCACTGGCAGCGCTGGAAAGCGTGCTGCTGTTGACGGTATCGCAGGTGGTGCTTGCCAAGGGACTGCGTTTCTGGTTCAGCCGCACGGAGGTGCAGCAGCACGCCACCCAGAAACAGGTGCAGGAGCTGCAGAGCTATGTGACCGAACATCACCTTGCCAGCACCGATGTAAAGGAACTGACGGACTGGAGCCATAAGCGGCGTTATACCCTGCTGGAACTCTACCGTGGGCAGACGATGATCTACTCTTCGTTTGCACCCAAAGACGGGATGATCTCGTTTCTGCCGCAGAACGGCACATCGGATCAGGACCCGGGCATTCTGGTGGATAAGACCGGCATTTACGATTGGCTGCCCTGCTACACGCTCACCTTTGCAGATGGCGAGGTGAGCGCGATGCTCTATTACAACGGCTTCAATACCTATTACGGCACCGGGTGCGAAATCTTGCTTTCCCTGTGCATTTTATGGTGGTTCCCAAGTCTCTTTTTGCTGCACTCCCGCAGGATCGTGCGCTACGTCGTGCAGCTCAGCGAGGAGATCCAGGCCATGGAGGGCGGCGATCTGGACCACCCCATCACCATCCGCGGCAGCGATGAGATCACCACGCTGGCGTCCTGTCTGGATTCCATGCGGGTGACGCTGCGCCAGCAGCAGGAGAACGAAGCGCAGGCTTCGGCCAAGGTAAAGAACCTCATCACCGAAATGTCTCATGACCTGCGCACGCCGCTGACCACCCTGCTGCTGTATACCGAGATCCTGCGCTGCCACAAGTATGAGACGCCGGAACAGGCCAGCGACTACCTGAACAAGATCGACGCGAAGGCCCGGCAGATCAAGCAGCTTTCCGACAATCTGTTCGAGTATGCGCTGGTCACCCGGGATACCGTGGCCGTGCTGGACCCGCCTGCGCATTTTTCGGCGGTGTTTGAGGAACCGCTTACCGAAATGGTGGAAACATTGCAGCAACGCGGTTTTGCCTGCGCGCTGGATCTGGGCGCGGAGGATGTGCTGCTCTCGGTCAGCGGGCAGTATGTGCGCCGCATTCTGGATAACATCACCTCCAATCTGGTCAAGTACGCAGACCCGCACAGCGATGTCCTTGTGCACTTTGTGCAGGAAGAGGACAGGGCAGGCCTGTGCTTTGAGAACCGGGTGCTGCCGGTGCCCGCTTCCTCGGAGAGCACCAAGGTGGGCCTGCCCAGCATCGAGACCATGATGGAAAAGATGCAGGGTGCCTGCCGTATCGAGCAGCCGGAAGGCATGTTCCGCATGACGCTGCTGTTTAAAATTGCAAAAGAGTAAAATTCAACTGCTGTATGAGAGATCGTACAGCAGTTTTTTGTTGGCGTCCTCGCCCTCTCAGCCGCCTGTCGGCGTCAGCTCTCCCAAGGGGGAGCTGGCATAGCGAAGCTGAGAGGGCGAGAATGCTGCCTTTTTTCTGGTCTTAATTTCTCTTAAGAAATTTCTGCTCCTTTTCCTAAGAATCATCCTGTATAATTCCAGATATTGGCGGAGAAGGTTCCGCCGTATGCAATACAGGAGGGGCGATACGATGCTGCGAAAGAAAAACAGCGAACCGGCACAGCTGCCGGATGCCCGGCAGGAGCTGCTGAGATTTGACAGCCCGGCGGCGCAGCCGGGCAAAAAAGACCCGAAACAGTTTTTGAAGCACAACTGGAAAAAGATCACCGCAGTGGTGTGCGTGGCGGCGGTGGCTGCTGCGGTGCTGCTGCCCAAAACCAGCAAAAAGGACGTGCAGGCCAGCACCCAGTATGTGGAAGCGGCGCTGGAACGGCGGGATATCACCAACACCTTCAGCAGTTCCGGCACCATTTCCGCAGCCAACACCTATACGGTCAAGTCACTGGTGAAGGGCACCGTGCTCACCGCGGATTTTGAGGTGGGCGATACCATCGAGAAAGGCACCGTGCTGTACACCATCGACAGCTCGGACGCTGCCACCAGCGTGGAAAAGGCTCAGCTTGCACTGGAGCAGGCCCAGCGCAGCTACAACGATGCCGCCGATGCCCAGTACATCCGCAGCGTCATTGGCGGCACGGTGGCGTCCATCAAGGTCAAGGCCGGTGACTACGTGACCGCCGGGCAGGAGATCGCCACCGTGCGGGACGATTCCAGCCTGCTGCTCACGCTGGAATTCCCGGCGGCAGACGCTTCCGGCTTCACGGTAGGGCAGGCCGCAGAGGTCATTCTCAGCGGCACCTTTGAGACCCTTTCCGGCACGGTGCAGTCCGTGGCCGGCACCGACACCATCAGCAGCGGCAATCTGCTGGTGCGCACCGTGACCATTGCGGTGCCGAACAACGGCAGCCTGACCACCGCACAGGCGGCATCCGCCACCATCAACGGCGTCAGCGCGCTGGCTTCGGCCCGGTTCGATTACCAGCATCAGCAGACCGTCACCGCCACTGCCACCGGCACGGTGGCCGCTGTCTGCGTCAAAGAGGGCACCGCCGTTGCGGCCAACACCGCCATCGTGCAGCTTTCCGGTACGGAACTCAGCAAGCAGGCACAGTCTGCTGCGGACAACCTGCTGAACGCGCAGCTCTCCATGAGCGACACCGAAAAGCAGATGGAAAACTACACCATCACCTCGCCCATCAGCGGCACCGTGATCCAGAAGAATGTCAAGGCCGGTGACACTGTGGGCACCGATACGACCGCCAGCGAGACGCTGTGCACTATCTACGATCTGAGCTATCTGGAAATGACCCTGAATGTGGACGAGCTGGAGATCCTGTCCATCAAGGAAGGCCAGACCGTCACCATCACGGCGGACGCCATCTCGGACCAGACCTTTACCGGCGTTGTGACCAGCGTGTCCAAAGCGGGCACCACCACCGGCGGCACCACCACCTACCCGGTGACCATCCGCATCGACGATATGGGTGATCTGCTGCCCGGCATGAACGCCACGGCCGAGATCGAGGTGAGCAGCGCCGAGAACGCGCTCACCATTCCCAACGGTTCCGTGGTGCGCGGCAATTATGTGCTTGTCACCAAGGATTCGCCCAGCGCTGCCAATGCCGTGCAGGATATGACTGCGCCGGACGGCTATGTGTACGTAAAGATCACCACCGGCACCAGCGACGATGATTACATTGAAGTGACCAGCGGTTTGCAGGAGGGCGATACCATCGCCTACGATGCCGATGCCGCTGAAAAACAGAACGCCAGCGACAGCATGGAATTCATGGTGGGCCCGGGCAGCGGCGGGCCCAGCGGAGGGAACGGAGGCCCCGGCGGCGGAGGCCCGGGAGGTGGCTTCTGATGAGTGCCCTCATTGAATTTGACAATGTGTGCAAGTATTACCAGATGGGCGATACCCTTGTAAAGGCTGCGGACCACATCTCCATGCAGATCAACAAGGGCGAGTTCGTGGCCATCGTGGGCCAGTCCGGCTCCGGCAAATCCACCTGCATGAACATCATCGGCTGTCTGGATGTGCCCACGGCGGGCACCTACAAACTCCATGGCCGGGATGTGGGCAGAATGAGCCGCGATGAGCTGGCCGAGATCCGCAACGAGCTGCTGGGCTTCATCTTTCAGCAGTACAACCTGCTGCCCAAGCTCAGCCTGATGGAAAACGTGGAGGTGCCGCTGGTGTACGCCGGTGTGCCGCGCGCCGAGCGCCGCCGCCGCGCCGCTGCCGCTTTGGAGCAGGTGGGCCTTGGCGATAAGCTCCGGAACAAGCCCAACCAGCTTTCCGGCGGTCAGCAGCAGCGTGTTTCCATCGCACGGGCACTGGCAGGCCGCCCGGCGGTCATTCTGGCCGACGAGCCCACCGGCGCACTGGACAGCCACACCGGCCGCGAGGTGCTGGGCATGCTGCAAGACCTGCACCGGCAGGGCAATACTGTGGTGCTGATCACCCACGACAACTCCATTGCCGTGCAGGCCCAGCGCATCATCCGGCTGGAGGACGGCCGCGTGGTGTACGACGGCGATGCCCACGCACCCGAAGCCGTGGTGCAGCCAAACTATGCACCCAAGGCGGAACAGGAGGGCAGTGCATCATGATCTACGAGACCTTCCGCGAAGCCATCCAGAACATCTGGAGCAACAAGTTCCGCACCTTCCTCACCATGCTGGGCATCATCATCGGTGTGACGGCGGTCATCGTCATCGTGGGTCTGGGCAACGGCATGACCCAGAGCATCGCGTCCAGCTTTTCAGATCTTGGCACCAATATCATCAGCGTGCAGGTGATGGGCTACGGTTCCCGCTCGGTGAAGGTGGAGGATGTTTACAGCCTCGTGGATGCCCACCCGGATCTGTTTGATGAAGTGTCACCCACAGCCAGCATCAACGGCACCGTGAAGGTGGGCACCACCAGCTACAGCAACACCACCGTCAAGGGCGTGAGCGAGAGCTATCTTGGAATGAGCGGCTACACCGTCCGTGTCGGGCGCGGCATCAACTATGTGGACCTGACCGACAACAAGAAGATCTGCGTTGTGGGTGACTACATCAGCCGCGTGGCCTATGGCGGCAATGCTGTGGGCCAGACCATCAAGATCGGTTCGGAGAGATATACCATTGTGGGCGTACTGGAAGCCAAGGTGACAGACACTTCGGATCAGGAGGGCAGCAGCGATGATATCGTTCTGCTGCCCTACACCACGGCGCTCCGCGTTTCAAAGACCAGCACCGCCAGCTCCTACGCTGTCACTGTGACCAGCGAGGATAACATTTCCGAAGCCAAGACCGTGCTGGAAAACGGCCTGCAAGAGCTGCTCAATTCCGATGAGGGCTACATGGTCACCAGCATGAGCGAGATGCTGGACATGATGACTTCCATGGTGAACATGGTCGTCACCATCCTCACCGCCATTGCAGCCATTTCACTGCTGGTGGGCGGCATCGGCATCATGAACATCATGATGGTGTCCGTCACCGAGCGCACCCGTGAGATCGGCATCCGCAAGGCGCTTGGCGCAAAGGAACGGGTCATTCTGGGCCTGTTCGTCACCGAAGCTGCCACCACCTCGGCCCTTGGCGGCGTGCTGGGCATCGGCCTCGGCTACCTGCTCTCGGCCATTGCCAACAAAATTCTGCCGCTGGTCATGAGCGATATGGAAATGACCGTGTCGCCGTCTCTCGGCTCGGTGGCTGTGGCCTTTGGCATCTCGGTGGGCATCGGTGTGCTGTTCGGCTACCTGCCCGCAAAGCGTGCGGCCCGGCTGAACCCCATCGAAGCACTGCGCTATGACTGATGTGGCAAGAACGCCAGAAAGGAAAGAACGATGAAAAAACGATTTCTCGCACTGCTGCTGGCGGTGTGCATCGGCGTGTCCATGCTGGTGCTGCCGGCTTCGGCAGCGGGCTCCAATACGGCGGTGCAGACGGCGGTGACGCTGGGCGCTTTCTCCACCGAGGAAGCTGCCCAGCTTACCACGCCACTTACCCGCGGCCAGCTGGCAAAGCTGCTGGTGGCCTTCTCCGCCTACCACAGCACGGCCAACACGCAGGGCAGCATCGGCACGCTGTATACCGATGTGAACGGAAGCAGCGCTTATGCGCCCTACATCCGCATTGCCGTGCAGCAGGGCTGGATGAGCGGCTACACCGACGGCTCCTTCCGCCCGGATAACACCGTCACGCTGGAAGAAGCCTGCACTGCCGCCCTGACCCTGCTGGGCTATGACATCACCACTCTGACCGGCGGTTTCCCGGCGGCACAGCTGAACAAGGCCAGTGCCATCGGCCTGCGCAGCAATCTGGGCTGCACGCAGGGCCAGACCCTGACCCTTGAGGAGGGCACCGTGCTGCTGTACAACGCCCTCACCGCCAACACTGCCAGCGGCAGCGTGTACGGCACCACGCTGGGCTACACCGTGACGAACGGTCAGGTGGACGTCTCGTCCATCCTGCTCAGCAATCTGGAAGGCCCCTTTGTGGCTGCTGCGGGCGAGAGCCTGCCTTTTGCGCCGGAAGCCATCTACCGCAACGACAGCGTGAGCACCTCGGCGCAGCTTTCCGCCTACGATGTGTACTATTACAATGCCAGCGCCAAAACCGTGTGGATCTACACCCGCAAGGCGGCAGGCCGCATCACGGCGGTGTCGCCCAGCGCCAGTGCACCCACGGCGGTCACGGTGGCAGGCACCAGCTACACCATTGCAAGCTCTGCGGCGGCAGCGCAGCTGTCCAGCCTGAACGGCGGCGGTGTGGGGCAGGTTGTCACCCTGCTGCTGGGCATGAACAACGAGGCCGTTGCCGTGCTGACCGGTGACGAAGCCGACGAAGTGTTCTACGGCGTGGTGCAGACGGCCACCCGCAGCCTTGTGGAAGAAAACGGCGCGGACGTCAAGCAGACGGTGGCCGTCAAGTGCACCGATGGTGTGACCCGCACCGTGAACGTGGATAAAAGCCTGAACTACCCGGCAGGCTGGATGGTGAAGATCACCGTGAGCGCTGATGGCGAGCAGGTGGAGACCATTACCAAAACCAGTACCTCCGGCACCATCAATGCAGACGGCACCGCACTGGGCGATACGCCTTTTGCGGACGACGTGGAAATTCTGGATACGACATCGGAGGGTGTGGCTGGGACGGTAAGTCCCAGCCGCCTATCGGGGGTAACACTTTCTGACGCCGATGTGCGTTACTACACCACCAACGAAAACGGCCAGATCGACCGCCTGATCCTGGACGATGTTACCGGCGATCTGTGGACCTATGGCGTGCTGGATGATGTAAAGAACCTCATCAACAATACCACGACCACCACCAGCGGAACGACCTCCTCCGGCATGACGGTGAGCGCGGCCATCAAGAAACTGACCGGAAGCGATACTTCCACGGGTACCGCCACCGGCACGACGACCGGAACCACCAGCACGGCCACGGATGATTCCCAGATCATCAGCGATGTGGCAGATATCGTGCTGCCCAGCACCGGCGATCTTTTGTGGGGTCTTGTGGACGGCAGCATTGGCAGCAGCCTGTGGGAAAGCGTGACCAGCAGCACCGACAAGCTGGCAAGCTACCTGCTCAAGCTGGGCGCGAACAATACCAGCGGCAGCCTGAGCACCGTGCTCAGCTACCTTGCCAGCGGTGCCGACTATGTGTGCTATGTGAACGGCAAGCAGGTGACCTATAAAACCAGCACCAAGTACCCGGTGCTGGCGGGCGGCATCGCCATTGGCACCAGCACTTCCGGTACGGTCAAATCCATGAAACAGCTGCTGCCCGTGGTCATTGACAAGGTGGGCGCGGCCTCGGTGATGAGCGGCAGCAAAAAGTATGAGACTGCCGACGACATGCAGGTGTATCTGTGGTATAAAGGTACCTACTATCCCACCACCCTTTCTCAGGTGAACGGTGAGGATTACACCCTCATTGGCTGGTATGACGGCGGTCTGCGCGCGGCAGGCGGCAAGATCCGCGTGCTGATCGCAGTGAAGAAAAACTGAAAATAATATAGAAAAGCACCTGTAATGTGGAACTGTTCGTTGACAGTTCAGCTTGCAGGTGTTTTTTGGCGTCCTCGCCCTCTCCGTCATTGCTTACGCAATGCCACATTCCCCACTCTGTCGCTATTGCGACATCTCTCCCCGGCCGGGGAGAGTCTTTCCTCAAAGTGAGAGGCTTTGGCAGTCCGCGCAAAGTTTATGGTTTTTCCAAGGGCTCTCCCTTTGAGAGAGCTATCGAATGAAGTGAGACTGAGAGGGCGAGGCCGCTTGCCAGAAAATTTTCACTGTCCGCCATTCAAAAACAACTGACCTGCAAAAATGAATAAAAAACACTGGCCGGAGCACAGAATTTTAGGCGGATGCTGAAAGAATTTGCAAAACCCCCATAAACATATTGACATACTGGGTAATAGGGTGTAAACTACGGGCATCGGGTCGAACAAATCCGAAAACAAGATCTGCAAAGGAGAAAACTGTCATGATGTGTTGTCGCAAGATGTGTTGTTGTTCCATGTGCGCTTCCCGGACAGACCGCTTTGCAGCAGGGCGCGGCATATAACGCGCCCCAAAAGACCAGCACAAAACGTGCAGGGCCTTGCGTTGTTTGATCTGCTCGGGAGCTTACTGGAAAAGAAGGCTTCCGGGCTTTTTGTTTTGACCCCATAAATCAGGATAACAAGGGAGGAGTCCGGCAATGGACTGGAATGCAATCCAGCAATATTTGCCGCTTTACCAGAAAGCCGCCGTGCTGACCGTACGGCTGGGCGTTGCAGGCATCATCTTTGCAGTGATCATCGGCCTTGTGTGCGCGGTGGTCCAATACGAAAAGGTGCCGGTGCTGCGGCAGATCGTGGGTGTTTACATCCAGCTGTCCCGCAACACGCCGCTGCTGGTGCAGCTGTTCTTTATCTACTACGGCCTGCCCAAGGTAGGCATCAAGACAAACCCCGCCGTATGCGGCGTTGCGGGCTTGGCTTTTCTGGGCGGCAGCTACATGGCCGAAGCGTTCCGCAGCGGTCTGGACGCCATCGAGCCCATCCAGACCGAGAGTGCCTACAGCTTGGGCATGGACCGTCTGCAAGCCATGCGCTACGTCATTTTGCCGCAGGCCATGTCCACCAGTATGCCGGCCTTCATGGCAAACGTGATCTTCCTGCTCAAGGAAACCAGCGTGTTCAGCGCTGTCAGCCTGATGGACCTGATGTTCACCGCAAAGGACCTCATCGGCATGTACTCCAAGACCATCGAGTGCCTGTTTTTGCTGGTGGTGTTCTACCTTATCATTTTGCTGCCGGTGTCCATCGTGGGCAGCCTGATCGAAAGGAGGCTGCGCTATGCTGGATTTGGGTCTTGACGTGCTGTTCAAGGGCAAAAATATGATCCGCCTGCTGGGCGGCCTTGGCGTTGCCCTCAAGATCAGCTTGGCCTCGGTGCTCATCAGCCTGCCGCTGGGCATCCTGCTGGGCGTGCTGATGACCTTCCGAAATCCCATCATCAAAGCCATCCTGCGGGTGTATCTGGAGATCATCCGCATCATGCCGCAGATGGTGTTGTTGTTCCTCGTCTACTTTGGCACCACCCGTGCCTTCGGGTGGAACCTTTCCGGCGAGACGGCATCCGTGATCGTATTCGTGCTGTGGGGCACTGCCGAGATGAGCGACCTTGTGCGCGGCGCACTGATCGCTATCCCAAAGCACCAGTATGAGAGCGCCGAAGCTCTGGGCATGAGCCGGGTGCAGACCTACTGGTACATCATCATCCCGCAGACGGTGCGCCGCCTGATCCCGCTGTCCATCAACCTGATCACCCGCATGATCAAGACCACCAGCCTTGTGCTGATGATCGGCGTGGTGGAGGTGCTCAAGGTGTCGCAGCAGATCATCGAAGCCAACCGCACCGCCAGCCCCAACGCAGCCTTCGGCATTTATCTCACGGTTTTTGTGTTATATTTCTTTGCCTGCTGGCCCATCAGCCTGCTGGCAAGCTACTTGGAAAAGAAATGGAAGTGACCGCACATGGCAGAACCGATTTTGACTGTTGAACATCTGATCAAAGCCTACGGCGAGACCCCGGTGCTGGATGATATCAGCTTTGCCGTCAAGCCCGGCGAGGTGATCGTGGTGGTAGGCCCCTCCGGCTGCGGCAAAAGCACCCTGCTGCGCTGCCTGAACGGCTTGGAGCCTACCCAGAGCGGCCGCGTGCGGCTGGGCAATGAGACCGTCGCCTATGGCGGAAAAAACCTCACCCAGCTGCGCCAGCGCATCGGCATGGTGTTCCAGAGCTACGAGCTGTTCCCGCACCTGACCGTGCTGGATAACATTCTGCTGGCCCCCACCAAGGTGCAGAAGCGCCCCAAGGATGAGGTGCAGAAAGAGGCAGAAGCCCTGCTGGACCGCGTGGGCCTGCTTGCCAAGAAAAACAGCTACCCGCGAGAGCTTTCCGGCGGGCAGAAGCAGCGTGTGGCCATTGTGCGGGCGCTGTGTATGCACCCCGAGATTTTGCTCTTTGACGAAGTGACTGCCGCCCTCGACCCCGAAATGGTGCGCGAGGTGCTGGACGTGATGCTGGACCTTGCCAAGCAGGGCCGCACCATGATCATCGTCACCCACGAGATGCAGTTTGCCCGCGCCATTGCCAACCGGGTCATTTTTCTGGATGGCGGCAAGATCGTGGAGGAAGCTGCACCCGCAGAGTTCTTCGACCACCCCAAGACCGAGCGCGCACAGCGCTTCCTGCGCACCTTCACGTTTGATGCTGTGAAATGAGTCACAGATCATATAAAGGCTCCGGGCGTTCCGGAGCCGCTGGGAAAGATTTTGTAAAGGAGTAAATCATTATGAAACAGTCCAAGATCACTCGTCGTTCCTTCCTGCTGGGCCTTGGCGCAGTTTCCGCTGCCGCCGTCCTGACCGCATGCGGCGGCTCTTCTGCTTCCACCGCAGCATCTGGCAGCGCTGCGGCTTCCGCCGGCGCAAACGGCGTGGTGTACCGCACGCTGGACCAGATCAAGGAGTCCGGTACCATCAACATCGGCGTCTTTTCCGATAAGAACCCGTTCGGCTATGTGGATGAGAACGGCGAGTATCAGGGCTACGACATCTACTTCGGCAACCGTCTGGGCGAAGATCTGGGCGTGGAGATCAACTACGTTTCCACCGAGGCCGCTAACCGCATCGAGTACTTGCAGACCGGCAAGGTGGATGTGATCTTGGCAAACTTCACCGTTACCCCGGAGCGCGCGGAGGAAGTGGACTTTGCTCTGCCGTACATGAATGTGGCTCTGGGCGTCATCTCCCCGGACGATGCCGTTGTCACCACGCTGGACAACTGGAACCCCGATGACCAGATGATCGTCATTTCCGGCACCACCGCCGAGACCTACCTGACCAAGGAGTACCCCGACATCCCGCTGCAAAAGTACGATTCCTACGCAACCGCCAAGAATGCACTGGAGAACCGCAACGGCGTGGCATGGGCCAACGATAACACCGAGGTCATTGCCTTTGCAAAGCAGAACCCCGGCTACACCGTCGGCATCCCCTCTCTGGGCAGTCAGGACACCATTGCTCCCGCAGTAAGTCAGGGCAACACCACCGTGCTGGATTGGCTGAACGAGGAGATCAAGGCTCTGGGCGAGGAGAACTTCTTCCACAAGGACTACGAGGAGACTCTGGTGGACACCTACGGCCTTGACTACGAGGACGAACTGGTGGTCGAGGGCGGCGTGACCGCACAGTAAGCTTTTTGTAAAAAGCAACCCACGGGCAGGAGAGGGTAGAACCTTTCCTGCCCGTTTTTGCGTTGCACCCGCGGCGGGAAAGTGCTATACTGGAGCAAAACGACACCTGTCCGGAAAATACAAAAAGAGAGGAAGTTCCCCATGAAGCGTGCGTATACAAACGGTATCCTGCTGGATGGCACCGAGCAGATGCAGCCCACAGCCCACAAGATCGTCCTGACCGAAGGCGATACCATCACCGCCATTGCAGACGAGGGCGTGGATCTGGACGGCTACGAGGTGCTCGACCTGCACGGCGGCTACCTGTGCCCGGGTCTTGTCAACCTGCATGTGCATCTGGCGGGCAACGGCAAGCCCAGCGCAAAACCGCGGGACAATGCAGCGCTGGTGCGCAAAATTCTGAGCAACGGCCTGACCCGCGCGGTGGCCTATAAGCTGGTGTGCAATTATGCCAAGCTGGAGCTGCTGGGCGGCGTGACCACCATCCGCACCGTGGGCGGCATTGCGGATTTTGACACCCGCTGCCGCGATGCTGCCGCCGCCGGCAAGCTGCTGGCACCGCGCATCCTTGCCGCCAACGAGGGCATTTCGGTGCCGGGCGGACACATGGCAGGTTCGGTGGCGGTCGCGGCGCACAACAATGCCGAAGCGCTGGCCCAGCTCAGAAAGGCCAGCGGCCAGAAGGTGGATCTCATTAAGCTGATGATCACCGGCGGTGTGCTGGACGCCACTGCAAAGGGCACACCCGGCGAGCTGAAAATGAAGCCGGAGATGGTCAGGGCCGTCTGCGACGAAGCCCACAGGCTGGGCTACACCGTAGCAGCACACACCGAATCGCCGGAGGGCGTAAAAGTGGCGCTGGAAAACGGCGTGGATTCCATTGAGCACGGTGCAAAGATGGACGAAGAGACCGTCCGGCTTTACAAGGAACGCGGTGCCTTTGTGTGTACCACCATTTCTCCGGCGCTGCCCTATGCGCTGTTTGACACGGCCGTCTCCGGCGCTTCGGAAAAAGACCAGTACAATGGCAAGATCGTGTTTGACGGCGTGGTGGAAAGCGCAAAAACGGCCCTTGCCAACGGCATCCCGGTGGGCCTTGGCAACGATGTGGGCTGCCCCTACATCACCCAGTACGATTTCTGGCGGGAGCTGTGCTACTTCCACAAGTACTGCGGCGTGAGCAACCGGTTTGCTCTGTACACGGCTACCCTGCGCAACGCCCAGCTGGCCGGTGTAGGGGACGTGACCGGTTCCATTGCGCCGGGCAAGAGCGCGGATTTTATTGTGACAAAGCGCAACCCGCTGGACGACCTGCGCGCCTTGCAGCATCTGGAGCTTGTGGTCTGCCGCGGCCATGTGGTCAAAAAGCCGAATCCCAAGCGCAATAAAACGGTGGATGCCCTGCTGGACCCGTACCTCAACTGATCCTAAAAACCAACGGAGAAGCCATCGTCTCTCCGTTGGTTTTTGTTTACATGCCAGCCATCACGGCCATGATGCTCTGCCAGCTCTTGCTGCGGGCGGCAGGCACGGCGGTGCGGCGGCGGGCAGGCACCGGAGCGGAAACAGCTGTGTTCATGGCGGTCATGGGCACCGACGGGTGAAAGAATACCGCCGTATCACCGGCCAGCCATTGGGCTGCAAGGCGTGCGGCCTGCGGGTCGGCTTGCAGGGTGCGGCGCTCGGCACCGGCCAGAAAATCTGCAAGCCAGTACAGGATGGCACCCAGCGGCAGGCTGGGCAGAGCGTCTTGGCTCCAATACACCCAGCGCGCACCGGCACCCACATGGCTTTCCACGGTGATCTGCGCACCGGTGCGGGCGTTCTGCGGGATGCTGCCGCGATAGTTGACACCGGCGCACAGATGCAGCTCGGAAAGGATGCGCTGGGTGCGGGCCATGTCCAACCGGTCCTCGCGGCAGTAAGCGCGGAAGTCGGTGGTATCAATGAGCCCGTCGGCGCTGGCAGGAAAGCGGCCCACCAGCTGGCCGTCTGCATTGTGGCACAGCTGCCAGCCCTTGCGGAACAGCTGGAAATTCAGGCAGCGGCGTCCCATGGTGGAATAGCACAGGATGGCCGTGCTCTCGCCGGGCAACTGCTTGAGCTCCAGACAGGCGTCGTTGCCGCAGCTGTCCTGCAAAGCTACCGTTAAAAGCAGCTGCGCACCGGGGTGCTGGGCCGACATTGCGTTGTGCATGGCATCAAAATAACGGTTGGCATCCATGATCTGTTCCTCCCTAAAACTATCATACAGCGGTTCGTTGTAGAACGGCCAAGTGCTGCGTCCGGCAGCCCGGCACCGGACAGACGGCTTACGCAGGAATGTTTTATCATCTGCGGATAGTATAGCACATTTTACAACGAGAAACAACTATAAGTTTGCAGAAAACAGAAGATTTTTTGAGAGGCAGTGTAAAACAAGCTCGAAATATGGTTGTTGATTGAGATGCACGGTTGTATCTCGATGCAAACAGGCCCGCAGGCAGGGAGCGGCAATGTCCTGTCTGCGGGCCTGTATTTATAAGGTGGATCAATCGCCCAGCTCACGAATTTCGTTCTGGATCAGCCGTCCGGCGGCACGGGCCAGCTGGTCCATGCCGCGGATGCGGGCCATGTTTTTGCCGTAGATCTGTGCGGCGGCACCGGCAGAGCTGTCCTCGCCCATAAATACGGCGGATACCCGGATACCCATGCGCTGCAATGCACGCACCTGCGCGGCGGTGTCGGCCACACCGGCATCGTCCTCGTAGCCGCAGCCAAGCGGGTTTTCCGCACTGGGTGGGATGCGGCGGCTGTCGTTGGGGGAGGCGTCCGTCAGCACAATGAGCAGATGCCGCGCCGCCGGACCGGGCGCAAACTGCAAAAGGTCGCCTGCGGCCCGCAGGGCAAGGCCGTCGCGGTTCCAGCCGGAAGCAAAATAGCGATTGATGTTTTGCAAATTTTTGTCCGCAAAGCCCTTGAGCACGCGCAGCACCGTGTAGCCGCGCAGACTGCTGAAGCTGGACACCCGCACCGGGATGCCGCAGGCTGCAAGGCTCTGGGCCAAGATGCTGCCCTGTGCGGCGATCACCTCCTGACAGTGCAGGCGGGAAGCGGACGCATCCAGCAGAAGGTCCACCGTAAAGGACGGCTGGTTTTCTTCTTCTGCGCACAAAAACACCCGGTCGTCGTTCAAAAGCGGCGCACGCCAGATGCGCCCGGCGTCCAGATTGCCGCGGCGTGCCACGCGGGCGTTGGGCTGCTGATGCACAAGGATGCAGTTGCGGATCTGTTCGGTCAGCCGCAGCACCACGCTGCGGTGCAGCTCCCGGTTCTTGGCGTAGTAGGCGCGGTTGCGGTCCGCCTGCAATTCGGCCTGCTCGGCCAGATGCTTTGCTTCCGGCGTGGGGGCCTGCTCCGGGCTGGGCACACCGGCGCTGAACCACAAATGGCAGCCCAGATGGTCGCCCACGCAAAGCTCCTGCTCGGCCTTGCGCAGCCGCTCCGGTGGGTAGATGGAGCGGCCGAAACAGCTTTCGATGTAGGCGCGGTCCTGCGCGGCGTTCTGCTTCAGGGTGATGTGTGCCTTGCGCTTGTCCACGGTCAGCCCGCCGCCTGCGGCATCCACAGAGCCGGAGTGCTCCACGGTGACGCGGTCGGTCTTGATCATCTGGGTGGGCATGGCCTTGGTGGCAAGCTTGGCCAGCAGGCCGTCCAGATGCAGATGCAGGGCCGCTTTCTGGTGCACCGTGCCGTTGAACAGATCAAATTTTGCGTAGAGCGCTGAGAGCTCAGCTTTCAGCTGTTCCGGCTGCGGCACCTTTTCCGGGGCAAGGGCCGCGGCAAGGCCGGATTCGTAGGGGGTCATGACCGGGTCGGCGCGGCCCAGCACCCGCCGCCAGCGCGCGGCCTGCATGGTGTAGACGAGCTGATTTTTTGCCATCCACTCCTGACGGGAGAGCTTGTATTGGATCGCAAAAAAGTAATCTGCATGGGCATGGCGCAGCGCTTCCAGAACCGGGCGGCGGGGCAGCTCCAGCCGGTAGGCGGCGTTTTCGAGGTAGAGCCATGTCATATCGTCCAGCATGGCCTGCCGCATGTCGCCGTCCCATGCATCAAAGATGCTGCGGATGAGCGTATCACCGTAATATTTATGGATGAGGCCCACGACGGTGTTCATGTAAAAATCCGTGGTGCCGTCGGTGTAGCGGGCCAGAAACAGCGGCTCAAAGCCATAGGCTCCTGCGGCAGCCCAGACCTGATTGGCCGCGCGCCGCTCCTGCGCGGTGTAGCTCTGGGCTTCCATCAGCCAAAGAGCTTGGCGGCATCCAGTTTTGCCGGGATGCGCGCCGCGATCACATCACGGATCAGGCCCTGCTCGTAGGAGTCAAAGGCCTTGTTGGTGATGCCCATATCCAGAGCTGCGCCCGCCGGGATACCGCGCCGGATCAGCCGCAGAGCGTCCAGCATACCGCGCAGGTCCAGCGCTTTTGTAGAGATCTCCGCACTGTCGCATTTCTTTTGCAGGTCAAGGAACAGCAGTGCGAACTGGTGTACGTATTTGGAAGCAAGGTCCGGGAACTGCGCCCGCAGCAGCTTTTCGAGGTTGTCCTGCGTGATGGTGGGCATCTGAATGACCACAAAGCGGGAGGTGAGGGCCTCGTTCAGCTCGCGGGTGCCCGCGTAACCATAGTTCATGGTAGCAATAAAGCGGGTCTCCTCGGCCAGCGGGATGCGGTCGTAGCCGGGCACATCGATGGCACGGCGGAAATCCAGCACCGCGTGCAGCACGGCCAATGCTTCATTTTTGGCCATGTTGATCTCGTCCAGCACGCCAAAACCGCCGCACTGAGCGCAGCGGTACACCGGGCCGGGCCGGAACACCACCTGCCCGCCTGCAAAGGTATCCATGCCGATGAGGGACGCCGCGTCCATGTTCACATGGAAGGAGATGTCCCATGCGGGGCGTCCGAAAGCGGCGGAAAGGTTCTCCGCCAGCACATTTTTGCCGGTGGCTTTGCCGCCCGCCAGCAGCAGGTTTTCGCCGCACAGCAGCGCCGCCAGCGCTTGTTCCCACACCTCTTTGCCGTAATAGGTAAAGGCAGGGGAGGGGATGCGCGGGCGCAATTCGTCCGGCAGCGCATGGGCGGCGCGATATTCGGCCACAGCAGAGAGCAGGCTTTCGTCCACGCCCTCCTGCCGCAGCGTTGCAAGGATATCAGACATTTGTACAAACACCTCGATCTTGCCGGTTGTTTGGCACAAACCGGCTGTTCAAGCATATCATAGCACAATTGCGGGCGTTTGTGTAGAGCTTTAAAAGGGAAAGAAACGGTAAAAACTCCTTCAGTCTGCTCCGCAGACAGCTCCCTCAAAGAGGGAGCCTATCCGTACGGTAAAGCCTCCCTCCTTGAGGGAGATGGCATCGCGTCAGCGATGACGGAAGGAGTAAAAAGCCCGGCGGCTCTCTTTTGGGAGAACTGCCGGACGGCATTTGTATGGGAGAAGAAATCTTTTTTATTCCACCACGTCCTCGAACTGGCTGTTGTACAGATCGGCGTAGAAGCCGCCGGCTTCGATGAGCTGGTCGTGGGTGCCCTGCTCCACAATGTCGCCGTTGCGCATCACAAGGATGAGGTCGGCGTCCTTGATGGTGGAAAGGCGGTGCGCGATCACAAAGCTGGTGCGGCCCTCCATCAGGCGATCCATGGCGGTCTGGATGCGCTGCTCGGTGCGGGTGTCCACGCTGCTGGTGGCTTCGTCCAGGATCAGGATGCGGTTATCCGCCAGAATGGTACGGGCAATGGTGAGCAGCTGCTTCTGACCCTGACTGACGTTGGAAGCGTCCTCGTTCAGCTCCATCTGGTAGCCGCCGGGCAGGGTGCGGATGAAGTGGTCGGCATTGGCGGCCTTGGCGGCGGCAATCACCTCTTCGTCGGTGGCATCCAGACGGCCATAGCGGATGTTCTCCATGATGGTGCCCTTGAACAGCCATGTGTCTTGCAGCACCATGCCAAAGCCTTCACGCAGGGCGCTGCGGTCAAAGTCGCGCACATCGTGGCCGTTCAGGGTGATGGAGCCGGCGTCCACATCGTAAAAGCGCATCAGCAGCTTGACCATGGTGGTCTTGCCGGCGCCGGTGGGGCCCACGATGGCTACTTTCTGGCCGGGCTGCACCGCACAGCTGAAATCGTGGATGATGGTCTTTTCGGGCGTATAGCCGAACTTGACGTGGCTGAACGTGACCTGACCGTTGATGCTGGCCGGGTCCGCGCGGCGGGCAGGGCTTGCTTTCTGGTCCTCTTCCGGCTCGTTCAAAAACTCGAACACACGCTCGGCGGCAGCGGCCATGCTCTGGAGCATGTTGCTCACCTGCGAAAGCTGCTGGATGGGCTGGGTGAAGTTTTTGACGTACTGGATAAAGGCTTGGATGTCGCCGATGGTGATGGTGCCGTTTGCCGCAAAGATGCTGCCCACGATGGCCACCGCCACATAGCCCAAGTTGCCCACAAAGTTCATAATGGGCATCATCAGGCCGGAGAGGAACTGGCTTTTCCACGCAGATTCGTACAGCTTGTCGTTGGCGGCGTTGAAGTCGGCCAGCACAACGGCCTCGCGGTTAAAGGCTTTGACCACATTGTGGCCAGAGTACACCTCTTCCACCTGACCGTTCACAACGCCCAAGGTGGCCTGCTGGGCCTTGAAGTATTTCTGGCTGAATTTGACCACCACCAGCACCAGCGCCAGCGAAACCGGCAGGATGAGGAGGGCGATCAGTGTCATTTTGGGGCTGATGGAAAGCATCATGACCAGCACGCCGATCATGGTGGTGACGCTGGTGATGAGCTGGGTGATGCTCTGGTTCAGGCTCTGGCCCAGCGTGTCCACATCGTTGGTGATGCGGGAGAGCACCTCGCCTACGGTGCGCTTTTCAAAATAGGCGAGGGGCAGGCGGTTGATCTTCTGGCTGATCTGCTTGCGGAAGTCGTAGCACACCTTCTGGGAAAGGCCGGTCATGAGCCAGCCCTGAATAAAGCTGAACGCGCTGCTCAGCAGGTACATGCCCAGCAAAAACAACAGAATGCGGCCGATATACGCAAAATCAATGCTGCCGGTGCCGCGCAGCTTGGCGATCCAGCCGGTGGCAAGGGCGGTGGTGGCTTTGGCCAGAACCTTGGGGCCTGCAATGTTAAAAATGGTGGACAAAATGGCAAATACAATGGCCGTGATCAGCGGCAGCTTGTAATGGCCCATGGTGCGGATGAGCTGCCGCAGCGTGCCTTTGAAGTCCTTGGCGCGCTCGGTGGTGGGACGTCCGGGTCTTGGCATATCACTCACCCTCCTTTGCAGTGTTCAGGTTTTCGAGGTCGAGCTCCTTCTGGCTCAGCTGGCTGCGGGCGATCTCCTGATACTCCGGGCAGCTGGCCATCAGCTGGGCATGGGTGCCCTTGCCCACCAGACGGCCCTCGTCCAGAACCAGGATCTGGTTTGCATGCAGCACGGTGGAAATGCGCTGTGCCACGATGATTACGGTGGCGTTGTTGGTCTTGGCCTTCAGCGCACGGCGCAGGGCTACGTCCGTCTTGAAGTCGAGGGCAGAGAAACTGTCGTCGAACAGATAAATTTTTGGGTCCTTGGCAATGGCGCGCGCAATGGAAAGGCGCTGCTTCTGCCCGCCGGACACGTTGGAACCGCCCTGCGCGATGGGGCTCTGGTACCCCTCGGGCTTTGCATCGATAAACTCAGCAGCCTGTGCAATGGCAGCTGCCTTTTGCACGTCGGCATCGGTGATGTGCTCACCGCCGAATTTCAGATTGCTGTCAATGGTGCCGCTGAACAGGACGCCTTTCTGGGGCACATAGCCCAGCAGGTCGTGCAGCTGTGCCTGCGGCATATTGCGCACATCGATGCCGTCCACAGTCACACTGCCGCCGGTGACATCGTAGAAGCGGGGGATGAGGTTGAGCAGGGTGGATTTGCCGCAGCCGGTGGAGCCGATGATGGCCGTGGTCTCGCCGGGCTTGGCTGTAAAGCTGATGTGCTCCAGTGCGTCGCTGTCTGCGCCCGGGAAGCGGAAGCTCACATCGTGGAACTGCACCTCGCCCTGCCAGTTTTTGTGCGCTTCGGCGGGCTTTGCCGTGGCTGCGTCCGGGTCGGTGATGGTGGCCTTGGTGCGGATCACCTCGTCAATACGGTCCGCAGCCACACCGGCACGGGGCAGCATCACGGCCACCATAGCCAGCATCAGGAAGGACATGACAATCTGCATGGTGTAGGTGATGAATGCAATCATTTCGCCCACCTGCATGGTGCCGGTGTCCATGGCTTTGCCGCCGAACCAGACGATGAGCAGACTGGTGCCGTTCATGATCAGGGTCATAAACGGCATCATGGCCACCATGGCGCGGTTGGTAAACAGCTGGGTGCCCATCAGGTCCTTGTTGGCCTTATCAAAGCGCTTTTCTTCAAAGGCTTCGCGGCTGAAGGCACGCACCGGCATGATGCCGGTCAGAATTTCGCGGCTGACAAGGTTCAGCCGGTCCACAAGGGCCTGCATCACCTTGAATTTTGGCATGGCTACGCTCATCAGGAAAAGGATGAGCAGCAGCAGGATGGCCACATCCAGCACGATGATCCAAGAAAGGCCGGTGCTGCTGTTGATCACATGCAGCACGCCGCCAATGCCCAGAATGGGTGCATAGGCCACCATGCGCAGCAGCATCACGCACACGAACTGCACCTGCTGGATGTCGTTGGTGGTGCGGGTGATCAGGGATGCGGTGGAGAAGTTCTCGATCTCGGCGTTGGAGAAGCGAATGACCGAAGAGAAGGTCTCGCGGCGCAGGTCGCGGCCAATGGCGGCGGACACGCGGGAAGCAAGGAAGCCCACCGCAATGGACACGGCCACCATCAGCAGGGTCAGGCCCAGCATCTGCCCGCCCACCTTATAAAGGTAATGCATCTGCACCGTGTGGGCCACGCCTTGGGCCTCGTATTCCAGCTGCACCAGCAGCATGGACTGGCTCTTGAGGTTCTCGGCTACGGTCTCATCCAGCTGTCCCATGGCACCGGCCAGCTGCTGTTGGAGAGCGCTGCGGTCAAAGCCGGGCATCTGGGCCATGGCGGCAAACTGGGCGCACACGGTGTCCAGATCGTCGGCAGAAGGAGTGACGGTTTCGGCTTCGGTGTCGGCAGCTTCTGTGCGGGCCGCCTGCATGTCGGCAAGGCTTGTTATACCCATAGTGTCCTGCCCGGCGGGGGCATTTGCTGCCTGTGCAGCAGCCATATACAGCACGATGTCCGGCGTGGTGATGGCGTCCTCCAGCGCGGTGCGCTCGTCGGCGGTCAGATCGCTGCGGAGTTTCAGAACGCCGTCGTCCTGAACATAATACTCGTAGGCATTTTGGAGCGTGTCGGCGTCCTCTTCACGCATCAGCAGTGAGAGGGCATCCAGCGTGCTCTTGCGTATCGTTTCGGGCAGAGGGCTCTCAATGCCGCCCTGCTGGATGCCGGTGTCCACGATCTTGCTGGTGTAATCCGGCAGCGAAAGATCGCAGTACGCCTGCACGAACAGCAGCGCGAACACCACAAGGCAGACGGCCCAGTGCCGGGCCAGCTGCTTGAAGATCTTTGTCATGGTTTGGTTCTCCCTTCGGTATTTTGGGCTTGGCGGGAAGCGTTTTCGGCCAGAACGGCGTCCATCAGTGCGCCGCGCAAAGCGTTCAGCTGGGCCGCCTGTTCCGGCTCCAGCCGCGCCATCACGCAGGTGAAGTAGTCGCTCAAAGCGTCCTCACACTGCTGGCAGGCGGCATGCCCCTTTGGCGTGATGCGCACCAGCGTTTTGCGGCGGTCGTCCGGCGCGGTCTCCCGGATGAGCAGCCCGTCCGCTTCCAGCAGGCGCAGCGCACGGCTGATGGCAGGAAGGGTCTGGTGCAGCTCTCCGGCAAGGTCGGAAACGGAGATCACGCCGTTCTGTCCATGCACGTTTATGGTGTGAGTGATGCCTTCCAGCATGGGAAAATGGCATCTGGGGCAGCCATCCAGTGCGGCCTTTATGCCGGTTTTGGCGGCTTTGCTCAACTGGCCGAGATAATGGCATACGCCGTGGAAGCTCAGCGCTTCTTCAGGTTGTTGGAACATGATATTTCTCCTCATTGCAAAATGCTTAACAGTAGTCAACTATTAACGCCTGATAATAATATACCCCGCGCATCCGGATTGCAAGCGGATTTTGAAATGTTAAACAAAAATTCATAAAGAGGGTTGTTCTTCTACCTGCTGCATAAACATAAACAAGCAGAGAAGGGAGAAGGAAGCATGGAGCAGAAATTGTTTGTGATCTTGCAGCTCTTTGGCGGTCTTGCGTTGTTTTTGTACGGCATGGACAGCATGAGCCGCGCCATCCAGCAGGGTGCGGGAAAGCGGCTGCGCAGTGTGCTGGCCCGCTGTACCGCAAACCCTGCGGCAGGTGTGCTGACCGGTGCGGCGGTAACAGCGGTGGTGCAGAGCAGCTCTGCCGTTACGGTGATGGTCATTGCGTTTCTGGCGGCGGGCCTGTTGCAGCTGCGTCAGGCCGTGACGGTGGTGTTCGGGGCCAACATTGGCACCACCGTCACCGCCCAGCTGTTGGCGTTTCAGGTGGAGAAATGGCGGTATCTGCTGTTGTTTGGCGGGGTGCTGCTCTGCTTTGCCTGCAAGGGCCAGAAAGGCCGCTGTGCAGGCGAAGCACTGTTCGGGTTCGGCCTGCTGTTTGAGGGCATCACGGTCATGGGCAGCGCCTTGCAGCCGCTGGCTGAAAGTCCCCGGCTGTGGCAGTGGCTTTTGCAGGTGCAGGAAAACCCGCTTCTTGGCCTGCTGGCGGGCCTTGGCATGACCCTGACCGTGCAGAGCAGCTCGGCCACCATTGCCATGCTGCAAAGCGCTGCGGCACAGCCGGGCCCGGACGGCGTGCACAGCCTGCTGGGGCTGGCGGGGGCCATCCCGGTGCTGCTGGGTGACAACATCGGCACCACCATCACGGCGGTGCTGGCATCCATCGGGCAGGGCAGAGACGCAAAGAGGGTGGCCGCAGCCCACGCCATCTTCAACCTGAGCGGCGCGGCGGTGTGCTGCGTGTTTTTGCGGCCCTTCACGGCACTGGTGCAGCAGCTTTCGCCTGTCGGGCCGGAGTGCGCGGTCATTGCCCGGCAGATCGCCAATGCGCACACCCTGTTCAATGTGCTGTGCACGGCGGTGTGGCTGCCGCTGACGCCGCTGATGGTGCGGCTGGTGCGCCGCCTGCTGCCGGACCGGTGAGTTTTTACTGGACAAACATGCCGAATGCGCATATACTGGAAGAAACGAAAGCACCACGGAACAAAAAGGGAACATTGCTATGAGACAAAAAATTGGAAAAGTGTGTATGGCAGTGGGCGCACTGCTCATTCTGGCGGCGGCAGCGCTGCTGGCCTACAACAAATGGGATGCTGCCCGCGCCGACAAGGCCGCGCAGCAGGCTTTGGGCGAGCTGGAACAAACGCTGACCACCACCATTGAGGAAAAAGAAAAATCGGATACGATGGCTTTGCAGCCGGAGCTGGACCCCGCACAGCCCATGACCGAGGTGGAGCTGGACGGCTGGAACTACATCGGCTACCTGTCCATCCCAGCGGCAGGGCTCAACCTGCCTGTGATGAGCGAGTGGAGCTATGCGGGCCTGAAGATCGCGCCGGGCCGGTACTCCGGCTCCACCTATGCGGACAATATGGTAGTCTGCGCCCACAACTATGCCAAGCATTTCAGCCCCATCAAGTGGTTGGCCGAAGGTTCGGAGGTCTATTTTACCGATATGGACGGCATGCGCTGGACCTATGAGGTGAGCGCGGTGGAAACGCTTCAGCCCACGCAGATCGAAAAAATGACCGAAAAGACGGCGGATTCCGCGGATTGGGACCTGACCCTCTTCACCTGCACCACCGGCGGCAGCGCCCGGTGTGCCGTGCGGTGCGTGAGAACGGGGTATCCCGTTCTGACCACAGAAACCGCAGAATAACGATTTGGAATGGCCGCCGCACGGCTCTGGCCATAAATAGCGGAAATTTTATTTTAAATAGCACAAAGTCCGGCAGACTGCGGTCTGCCGGACTTTGTATTTTCACCAGAGAGGCCGCAGTGGGCAACGGCATCTTCCTTAAAAAACAAGCCGCTTTCCCTTACGACCCCACTCGTGAAAAAAAGTAGTTCCGAAATGCCCGCGGTTGCGCAGCAATGAAAGCCCCAGTGAGGCTTTCAAGCGGCACAATGTTCTTGCGTTAGCAAGATGGAGGGGGCTTTGCCCCGACAAATTCCGCAGGCATTTCGGAACTACAAATACAAAATAATAATTTCCTCTAAACATGCCCAGAGCGAAGCGGAGGGCATTTAAATCGTATAGGGGCAATTAGTGGGTGGTACCCATATTCACAGCAATGTCGCTGTCGTTCTCCCAAATGGCTTCCACAGCCTTTTCCAGACCGCGGGCGATCTGGTGCAGGTCCATGCTGGGGGTGCCCAGCGGCTTATTCACCACCTGCTCCATGGCGTAAGGCACGTGGATGAAACCGCCGCGCACGCCGGGGAACTTCTTGTCGATGAGGTACAGCAGGGTGTACATCAGGTAGTTGCACACATAGGAGCCTGCGGTGTAGGACAGAGCAGCCGGAATGCCGGCATCCTTCATCTTCTGCACCATGGCCTTCACGGGCAGGGAAGTGAAGTAGGCAGTCTCGCCGTCCTCGCGGATGGTCACATCCACGGGCTGATAACCGGCGTTGTCCGGGATGCGGCCATCCATGATGTTGATGCCCACCTTTTCCGGGGTGATGGCGGAGCGGCCGCCGGCCTGACCGATGCAGATGACCACATCGGGCTTCGAAGCGTTCATGGCGGCTTCCAGCACTTCGCCTGCGCGGCCAAACTCGGTGGGAACTTCCTGCTTGATGATCTGGGCACCGGCAATGGTGTCGGGCATCAGCTTGACCGCCTCAAAAGCAGGGTTGACGGACTCGCCGCCAAAGGGATTGAAACCGGTGATAAGGATCTTCATAAGGAATTGCCTTCTTTCTCAGATATAAATGGATGGTTCAAGGATCGTCAGCTGACCGTGGTCCATGATCATGCGATTGTCCACATAGATGCAGGGATCGTGGGTGACGAGGTCGAAGTGGCCGGTGGCGTCCTGCACACCGCCCAGCGCAATGTTGCGCCCAAAGCCGATGTGGAAGGTGCCGTAGGTGGATTCATCCTCGATGTAGCAGTTGCCGTTGCAGTGGGAGTGGGTGTTCAGCCCGATGCCAAACTCCGAAGCCACCACCATATCATCGGGGTCCTTGAAGCGGCGCAGGAACTCTTTGAGCCGCCTGCCGCTGGCGTTATCCTCAATGTCCACGATCCTGCCATGGCGCAGCTCCACCCGCACCGGACTGGACACCACGCCGATGTAGCCCATGGAGCCGTCCAAGATCAGGGTGCCGCTGGTCTCGGTCTCCACCGGGGCCACGTATACTTCCATACTGGACGAAGCCAGACCGTTGCCGTCGCGGCAGCAGCCGTTGAAAAAGCCCGGTGTGCGGCCCTCGATGGTAAGATCCAGATTTGTGCCAAGGTCTGTGGTGACATGGATGTGGCTGGCATTCTGGTAGCTTTGCATGATGATGCTGGCCATGATGCGGCTCTTGGGCAGGCTCATGTTCAAAAAGTCGTAGCTCAGCAGTGACTGGCCGTTGCTGGTGCTCAGCGGCAGCGAGAGGAATCGGTTCCTCCGCTGCACCACACGCTTGACCGCCCGCGTGGTGATGAGCGAATACTCGGTGGCACCGATCACTGCGTCATAGGGGTCAAAGGCGTCCTCGCGGTCGTCAAAATACGGGCCCACCTGTTCGTGCAGATCGTCCAGCAGCAGAACCTCGGCGGTGGCACCCACCGCTTTGGCCGCTGCCTGCATGGCTTGTACTTCCGTGGCATAATTCAAGCTGGATACGATCAAAAGACGTTCTCTTGCACGGAGCCGGACCCAGTCCTTGATAATAACGTTGGCACCGTGCTGAATTGCTTGTTCCATTCAATCACTCGATCTAATTTTAAAAACTAAAAGATACAGCGGGACAGACGATCACTTCAGCAGGATCATCATCACGATCTGGACCACCAGCATGATGATGGCAACGGGCACCTGATTCTTGATAACGCCCATGGGCTTCTTCATGTCCAGCAGAGCCACAGGCACGGTGTTGAAGTTTGCCGCCATCGGGGTGCACAGGGTGCCGCAGAAGCCGCAGGTGAGGGCCAGCATACCAATAACGACGGGGTTTGCACCGTGTGCCAGAACGAACGGATAGCCAATGCCCACGGTCATAACGGTGATGGCGGCGTAGGCGTTGCCCATGATCATGGTGAACAGCATCATGCCAATGGCGTACACCACGATACCGGCGTTCACATTGCCCTCCGGGACGATGTGGCTGACGATATCAGAGATCACATCGCCGACACCGGCCTTGGTGAAGATGGAGCCCAGACATGCCAGCAGCATGGGCAGCATGGACAGGGGACCGACGGTGGACAGCATACGCTCGGAATCGTTCAGGAAGGTGGAGGGCTTGTTCTCCTTGTTCATGATCATCAGCAGGATGATGGATACCAGCACGCCGATGGCAACGCCGTTCAGAGCAGACAGGCCGATGCCCAGACCGGTGATGGCGCAGAGAACAGCCATCACGCCGATGCTCAGGGTAGGAGCAAAGATCTTCATGCCGATCTTCTCGTAAGCAGCCTCGGTCTCAGCCTTGGTAGCAGCAGAGACAGCACCCTTCTTTACCTTCTTGAAGATGGCGGGCAGGCACATCACAACCACCAGAATGCCGCTTACCAGAGAGGGCAGCCAGCGGCCCAGTGCGATCACAACGCCCAGAACAGCCCAGAAAATAAAGGTGCCCACAGGCTCGGAGTTCTCTTTGTCCTTCAGGTTCTTCACGCCGCAGTTGATGCACAGCAGGCCGATAATGATGTAGATGACTTCCATCACCTTATTGGCGAGGGTGACATCAGCACTTGTAAAAAAGCTCATTCTTCTGTCCTCCCTTATTTGTAGTACTTCTGAACCATCTTGCGGTCCTTGACGATGTAGAACACGATCGCAACGGTGGTAGCAATGATGCACACAGGCACTTCAATGGCAGCCAGCGGGGCCAGTTCCACTTCAATGCCAAGGCCGGCCAGCGTGCTCTGCACCAGCAGTGCGCCGGAGCCGCCCACGAACAGCACCTGACCAAAGAACCAGGTGATGTTCTCCATGCCGGAAGCCATGCCCTTCAGCTCCTCAACATGGTCCTCGTTGGGTTCATAGCCCCGCGCCACAATAGCACCTTCTGCCATAGGCATGATCACAGGGCGGACAAAGCCGGCCACGCCGCCAAAGCCCACATTGAAGGCGGCAAAGACCGCGCGCATAACACCGTAGATGCCAATGACCAGACCGGAGGTCGCGCCCTTGAACTTGCCGATCAGAGCCGCAGCTGCCTCACGCAGGCCGTTGCGCTCCAGCGTGCCGGTGACCAGCATGATAATGATAAAAATTGCCATGCTGCGGTTGGCCACAAAGGTGCTGCCAAGGGTCTCCAGCAGGGTGACGGGGCCCAAGCCGCCAACGATCGCAGTCACAACGGCTGCAACCAGAATGACGAGAATGGAGTCCAGTTTCAGTGCAAAGCCAGCGATGACGATGACAATGCCGAGTAGTTTGAGTAGTTCCATAATTGCCTTCCTTTACAAAATATATTTTCCCGGCGAAGAACGCCGAAAATACGTTTTTGCGTCTGATTTACGAATTGACGAATGCCACAAGCAGCACCGAGAAGCCCAGCACCGTGAGCCACAGCGGCAAAAGACGGCGGCGCAGGTGGGCGGCAATGTTGCACTGCTCCAGCACACCGGAAGCCTTCATGGGCACAACGGTGGTCTGGGCGGGCACGGCGGCCTCACTGCCGTAGGGGTTCGTGGAAGTGAACTCGCCCTTGCCAACTTCGCCCGGGCAGGCGTACACGCCAAAGTAGGAGGTAAGGATGCCGCCTTTCCCAGCAGCAGCTCTGCACACCCGCACCCGCTGTACGGTAACGGCTTCGGCTTTGCGCTCTTCCACCAGCAGGTTCACCCGCATCATGTTGACAAGGTTCAGCACCGACGAAACAGCAATGAGCACATCGAAGATCAGGATCAGAATGAGCAGTGGATGCATGGGCTTCGCCTCCAAATCAGAACGAAAGCAGCGCCGCTTCATACCGGATACAACGCTGCGCCTTTGATAGATGGTATTATTATACCATAATTGATAGGGATGTGTAAATAAAATACCAACAATGCAGGAAAGCTGTATAAAAATGGGAAAGAGGATCGAAAAGCCGATGGCTTTCCGGTCCTCTCTGCACATCTTATCAGGAATTATTTATTCTGAATGTACTCGTCAATAGCCTTTGCAGCGGCTTTGCCGGCACCCATGGCCTTGATGACGGTGGCGGCACCGGTCACGGCATCGCCGCCCGCGTACACACCGTCACGGCTGGTCTTGCCGTCGTCGCCGTCGGTGACGATACAGCCGTGCTTGTTGGTCTCCAGACCCGGGGTGGTGGAGCGGATCAGCGGGTTGGGGCTGGTGCCCAAACTCATGATGACCGTGTCCACGTCCAGCTCAAACTCGCTGCCCTTCTTCTCGATGGGGCGGCGGCGGCCGGAAGCATCGGGCTCGCCCAGCTCCATCTCGATGCAGGTGATGGACTTGACGAAGCCCTCGTCGTTGGCGTGGATCTCCACGGGGTTGCACAGGGTCTTGAAGATGATGCCCTCTTCCTCGGCGTGCTCCACCTCTTCCTTACGGGCGGGCAGCTCAGCCATGCCGCGGCGGTAGACGATGTACACGGTCTCGGCACCCAGACGCAGGGCGCTGCGGGCAGCGTCCATGGCCACGTTGCCGCCGCCCACAACGGCGACCTTCTTGCCGGTGCGGATGGGGGTCTTGCTGGTGGGCAGGTAAGCCTTCATCAGGTTGGAACGGGTCAGGAACTCGTTGGCGGAGTACACGCCCTTCAGGCTCTCGCCGGGGATGCCCATGAAGCGGGGCAGACCGGCACCGGAGCCTACGAACACAGCCTCATAGCCGTACTCGCCCATCAGCTCGTCGATGGTCAGCACCTTGCCGATGACCATGTTGCACTCAAAATCCACGCCCATCTTCTTCAGGCCGTCGATCTCCTGCTGGACGATGGCCTTGGGCAGACGGAACTCGGGGATGCCGTACATCAGCACGCCGCCGGCCACATGCAGGGCCTCGTACACCGTCACCTTGTAACCCAGCTTTGCCAGATCACCTGCTGCGGTCAGGCCGGCAGGGCCTGCACCGATGATGGCCACCTTGTGGCCGTTCCATTCGGGCACGATGGGTGCGGTGTGCACGTTCTCGCGGTGCCAGTCGGCCACAAAGCGCTCCAGACGGCCGATGCCCACCGGCTCGTTCTTGATACCGCGGGTGCACTTGCCCTCGCACTGGCTCTCCTGCGGGCAGACACGGCCGCAGACAGCGGGCAGAGAAGAGGAGCGGTTGATCACCTGATAAGCGGCTTCAAAGTCGCCTTCCGCCACATGACCGATGAACTCCGGGATATCGATGCCCACGGGGCAGCCGGTCTGGCAGGGCTTGTTCTTGCAGTGCACGCAGCGCTTTGCTTCGTTCACGGCCATTTCTTCGGTGTAGCCCAGCGCAACTTCCTTGAAGTTCTTGTTGCGCACATTGGGGTCCTGCGTGGGCATGGGGCACTTTTTGGGGTCCATATTGAAAGCCATCTTATTTTACCTCCTGATTGAGCAGATTGCATGCCGCTTCACGGGCGTGTGCCTCAAACGGGCGGTACATGGTGCCGCGGGCCATTGCTTCGTCAAAATCCACCAGATCGCCGTCAAAATCCGGGCCGTCCACGCAGGCGAACTTGGTCTCGCCGCCCACGGTCAGGCGGCAGCCGCCGCACATGCCGGTGCCGTCGATCATGATGGGGTTCATGGAAACGATGCTCTTCAGGCCGTGCTTCTGGCAGGTCTTGACCACGAACTTCATCATGATCAGAGGGCCGATGGTGATGACCAGATCGTACTGGTTGCCTGCGGCCACCAGCTCGTCCAGTGCGGCGGTGACAACGCCCTTGGTGCCGTAGCTGCCGTCGTCGGTCATGATGCGCAGCTCGTCGCTGCACGCCTTGAACTCGTCCTCTAAGATCAGCAGGTCCTTATTGCGGAAGCCCACCACGCTGTGCACCACGCAGCCCTGCTCGTGCAGTTCGCGGGCGATGGGCAGAGCGATGGCGCAGCCAACGCCGCCGCCCACGACACAGACCTTCTTCAGGCCCTCCACTTCGGTGGCACGGCCCAGCGGGCCCACGAAATCGTGGACGCTCTGGCCCACCTTCAGGCTGTTCAGCTCCATCGTGGTACCGCCCACGATCTGGAAAATGATGTCCACGGTGCCCTTTTCGCGGTCGTAACCGGCCACGGTGAGGGGGATGCGCTCGCTGTCCTCAAACGGGCGCACAATGATAAACTGGCCCGGCT
>ERZ1026898.215-NODE-215-length-38713-cov-9.700735_pt1 | contig 38713 bp, 42 predicted proteins | sample MGYA00380178_ERZ1026898 | MGnify/ENA primary metagenome ERZ1026898 (study PRJEB33269, sample SAMEA4719814) | human gut metagenome | biome: human-associated habitat; feature: organic feature; material: feces | place: Cameroon | collected 2013-10 ...
TTCCTACTGTAAAAGTGTCAATTTTCCAAATCGAAACTGACACTTTTTTCAAGTTGCCGGCAAGTTCGGCAATGCCGACAGCAGGTTCGGTTATGGTAATATGAGGTTTGCCCGTTGTTCGAGCTTGGCGAGCATGGATTTTGTGCGAATTGGTAGTGAAGTTCGTAGTGCTTATGATAAAATTTCTATTGGAGAGGTGTTTTATGTGGGAAATTCTGATGAGAAAATAGGTATTGAAATGTTAAAAGTGTAGTTTTGCGTGATTTTTCCTATTTTGCCCGAAGATGGGAAAAGTGAGGGGAAAATGGTCGATACTCTTCAAAATAAAAGGAATTTCCTTTTGAAAAATACCCCCCCCCAATCAATAAATTAAAAGTGAATAATTGAAGGATTTGTTGAATTGTTAATTGTGGATTTCCGGGAGCATTTGGCATTTGCATGGTATGAATAAAATATGTATTTTTGCAATCGCCTTTCGGAGGTAAGTCGGTGAGCCGGTTTGATGGATTTCACTTGTGAGAGAAACTCGGAGGCTAAAACTAATTATATATTTTCATAATTGTTTGAGGGTCATGGAAAAATATTCTATGACCTTTTTGTGCGTATATGTCAGGTGAAAAGGGTTATTCGTCAGGAAAAAAGAAGTCTTCGGAAAAGTTTATCAGGTATAGTTGTTTTCTTGCTCTTGTTACGGCGGTGTAAAGCCAGCGGAGGTAGTCTTGGTCGAACATTTCGGTGTTGAAGAGACCTTGTTGGATGAAAACGCTGTGCCAATCGCCGCCTTGGGCTTTGTGGCATGTAAGGGCGTTGGCGAACTTTACTTGAAGGGCGTTGTAGTGCTTGTCTTGTTTGATGTTGTGTTGTATGAGGGCTTTGTTGCGGGTGTCTTGGCTGTAATGTGTGTAGAGTTGGTTGTAGAGTTGCTGTTGTTTGTCGGCGGATAGGGAGGCTTGGTTGTCGAAGAGGGTGTCCAATATGATGGTGAGTTCGATTTCTTCTTGTTCGGGATAATCTGCGAATTTGACGGCTATGTCTGCGAAGTTCAGTCCGTAGGCTTCTTCGTATCGATAGATTCGGGTTATTTGAAGCATGTCTCCGTTTGCTATGAAGTCGGTTCGCTCTGCTTTCCCTGTCCAGTGGTAGTTGTTTTTGACGGACATGAGAGTTTCGCCTATGTCTATGCGGTTTTCTTTTTCGAGTATGCGTGTGCGAACGTATTGGTTTATCATGTTGGCAAGACGATTGGTTCGGGTTATGATGACTACATCGTTGACGCCGTGAAGACGGTATTCGCCAAGGAGGGTTTCTTCCATGTCGCAGGTGTCCAGTTGCTTGATGTCGGGGTGGTTTTTGATTTTGAAAATGGGGAGTTTGATGCGATTGCGGGCTAATGCCCAGCGTATGTTGGAGGCGTTTTTCAGTATGCCGGAGGTGAGTGCTTGTCGGACGACTTGGGTGAGTTGGTAGTATGAAACGTTGACGTGAAAGTTGGTTTCTATGTAATGGGGATTGAGGGCAGGGGAGTATGGGTTGTTGATTGGTGGAAGTTGTGCGGTGTCTCCGATGAAGATGATTTTGTTGCCTCTGCCGCTTGTGGCGTAGTTTATGAGGTCTTGCAGAAGGCTGCGACCGGCGAAAAGGGATTCGCTTTCGCCTATCATGGAGGCTTCGTCTGTTATATATATGGTATCAGAGGTCTTGTTTTGTTTGAGTTTGAGGGTTGTTATACCGTTGGGGTCGCCTGAGGTGTAGTAAATATGCTTATGAATTGTGGAGGCAGGTCGATTGGAATGGTTGCCGAGTACTTTGGCGGCTCGCCCGGTTGGGGCAAGCAGGGTCGTTTTCAGATTGTAGTATGGAAGGGTTTGGATGAGGGCTGAAACAAGACTGGTTTTGCCGGTGCCGGCGTATCCGTTTATTATGAATATTTTGGTGTCGGGGGAGTGAAACAGAAAATTGGACAGTAGCTTCGTCAGATTTTCCTGATCTTCCGTCAACTTGTGTTGCAGGTATGCTTCTATTTGTCGGAGAAACATGACTACATGGTTTATTCTACGGTTTCTATTTTGGATTTCAGCGTTTCGCTTATCTTTGTTTTGGTTTTGCCGTCTTTGTCGCAGTATATGAACACGGCTTGATATTCGGGGTGTTTGACCATGAATTGTTCTGCTTTTTCCATTCCCATGACCATGAAGGCTGTTGCAAGGGCATCGGCTTCGGTGGAGGTGGGTGCTGTTACGGATACGCTGAGTAGGGAGTGCTTGGCGGGTTTGCCTGTATGGGGGTTGATGGTGTGTGTGTATTTTATGCCGTTTTCTATGGTGTATTTGCGGTAGTTGCCGCTTGTAACGATGGATTGGTTTTCGAGTCTGATGAGAGTGTTGTATTGTCTTGGTGCATCTATGCTGTCGCTCGGCTGTTCGATTGCCACTCTCCATTGTTGTCCGTCGGGTTTCTTGCCGCTCGCATATACTTCTCCGCCGACATCGACGATATGGGAGGTAATGTTGTGAGCGGAAAGGTATTTGCTTATGCAGTCGGTGGTGTATCCTTGTGCGATTGCATTGAAATCCAACTGTGTTTGTGGGTATTGTTTTTCTAATTTTCTATCCTTGATTTGTACTTTTTTGTAGCCTATGTATTGTAATAGCGAGTCGGCTTGGCGGTCGGTGGGTTTACTGCCTTTTTCGTTGGCAAAGCCGTATGCTTTTATCAGTGGGGCAACGGTGATATCGAAGTCGCCATCGGTCAGTTCGGAGAATGCCATGGCGGAGTTGAAGTTGTCGATGAAGATTTGGTTGAGGAGGGTTTCTTTGTTTTCGTTCACTTTGCTCAGTATGGAGTTCGGATTCCAGAGGGAGAGGGTTTCGTCTATTGCTTTGAAGATGCTGTCGATGCCGTGTTGTATGCCGGCTTGGGTGGGCAGGTTCTTTTGTGTTGCGGCTTTATCATCGAAGTGGTAATAGACTATGTGATAGTAGGTGCCTTGCACTCTGCCGTCGAGGGTGAATTTTTGCAGTTTGGCTTCGGGTTTGCTGCAAGAGACAATCAGAACTGCAATTGCAAAGAGCAGGAATATGGGTTTTGCAAGTGATTTATTCATGAATTTCTTATTTGAATGAACTCGCAAAGATAGCAAGTTGGCGGATAAGAAAGGAAGATTTATTCCTGTGTTTCAGGCAATGGTTTGATAATCAGAGTGAAAATTTGTGAGAGGGTGTGAAACTTTTTTGCCTTTAAGACGTATTATCTGGTATCTGAATGGGAATTTCGGGGATAAAAAGGGAAAAAGTTTTCAACAAATGGATTTTTGTGGAATAAAAGTAGTAGCTTTGTAATCCGAAAAATAATAAGTAGTTCGTCATGTCATTGATTGTTGGTGTCGAGTTTTGCAAGATGGATTCAAACGGCAGGTTTAAGTTGCCTGTCGCTTTGAAGAAGCAAATCGTTGTCGGCGATGATGTGAGATTTGTCATAAGAAAGAGTATCTATAATTCATGCTTGGAACTTTTTACCTACTCCGATTTCCAGAAAGAAGTTGAGAGACTTCAAGCTAATCTTAATCCTTACAATCCTAAGGCCAAGCGGTTATACAGACGGTTGACACAAGCCAATATAATAGAGCTTGATGGTAACGATCGTATTCTTATCCCGATGGAACAACGGACTACGGCTGATATTGATAAAGATATTGTTGTTGTGGCTTCCGGAAAATATATGGAGATTTGGGATGCCAAGAAGTATAACGAAATCGATGACGATAACTTTGATTATGTCGCTTCTGCGGAGGAGTTGTTGAGCGGTGTCGTTAAGGCTGATAAGGATTTAAGAGAAAATGTCGGAGAATAGCTATCATATACCTGTAATGTTGCATGAATGTATCGAGGGCTTGAATATAAAGCCCGATGGTACGTATGTCGATGTTACTTTCGGCGGTGGCGGACATTCGAGAGCTATAATGGAAAGGCTTTCGGGAGACGGACGGTTATTTGCTTTTGATCAAGATCCGGACGCAGCAAGGAATGCAATCGATGATGAAAGGTTTTGTTTGATAGGAGAGAACTTCGATAAGTTCGAAGAGTGTTTGCGATTGTATAGAGCGACGAAAATAGATGGGGTTATAGCGGATTTGGGTGTTTCTTCACATCAGTTGGATTGTCCGGAGAGGGGGTTCAGCACGCGTTTTGAAGGCGCATTGGATTTGAGAATGAACAATAAAGGCGGGTTTACTGCGGCTGATGTGGTGAATTCTTATTCGTTGGAGGAACTTTGCAGGGTTTTCAGAGATTATGGTGAGTTGGCTAATGCTTACAATATTGCGAAAGTTTTGATTGCAAAGCAGGAAGAGGGGATATTCTCGACTTCCGACTTGATGAATGTATTGGCAAAATGTGCACCGAGGGGAAAGGAGAATAAATTCTTCGCAAAGGTTTTTCAGGCTTTGAGGATAGAGGTTAATCGTGAGATGGATTGCTTGAAAAAAATGCTGGAACAATGTGGTCGGCTTATGGTGCCGGGGGCGAGGTTGGTTGTGATGAGCTACCATTCTTTGGAAGACAGGATAGTAAAGAATTTCATGAAGACGGGTAATTGCGATGGAAAAGTGGAGAAAGATTTCTATGGGAATGTGATTACCGGGTTTGAGCAGATAACCCGTAAGCCGATTACGGCAAAAGATGAGGAGTTGGAGCGAAATCCGCGGTCAAGAAGTGCTAAGTTGAGAATTGCTCAAAAGAAGTAAGTATGAAGATAGGAGTTAAGAAGTTTATACAGGGGGATTTATTGTTGGGACGTTGGCTTGTATCCAATATACGGTTGGTGTTGCTGATAGTGGTACTTATCCTTTTGTATATAACCAACAGATATAAGATTGAGGGAACTGTGAAGAGGATAAATGCTTGCTCGAAAGAAATAGAACAGTTGCATCAAAGGCATACCAAAATCAAGACTACTTATCAGAACTCGTCAATGATGTTGGTGTTGGCAAAAAAGTTGGAACCGATTGGAATAGGAGTGTCGAAAGAACCGATAAAAGAGGTGATATTCATATCCGGTAAAGAGGAAGAAAATGAGTAATGACAATAAACAAGGAACTGTTAGAATGTCGATAGTGTATTTGCTATTGGGCATGATGTTTATTGTCGTTTTTGTGAGAGTCGTGTATTTGAAGACAGGGGAAAGAAAGGAGTTTTGGACTAAGCAGGAGCAGAAAAGGATTATAAAGGAAAGGGTTGTCAGTGCCAAAAGAGGAAATATTTATGCCATGGATCCTGATAACGGGGAGTATCTTTTATTGGCAACAACGGAACCGCAGTATGATGTTTATATAGACTTGGGTAAAAGTTTGGAGTTCGATAAGGAGAGCAAGCATAAGGTAAAGCAGTGGGTTATATCGCAAGAGGACTTTAATAAGAACATGAATGCTTTGTGCGATAGCTTGGCAAAGGTGTTTCAAACAGGTAGGGATTGCAAAAGTGCTGCTGAATACAAACGATACTTCCTCAAAGCAAGAAAGGCGGAACGCAGGTATGTTACAGTGAGGCGGAAAGTCTCTGAGAAAGAGTTGGAACGTATGAAGCGTTTTCCTTTAATCGGGTATCAGAGATTTAAAAGAAAGAAGCCGACAGGTAAATATGATTTTGTCGGAGCTGTTCATGTGGAGAAAGGTTCCAAGAGGGTTTATCCTTATTATCCCATGGCGAGAAGAACGATAGGTATCAATGTTACTGATAACGGTTGTGATACGTGTTACAATGGTATAGATGGAGCTTTCACGCAGTATTTGTCGGGTGTGCATGGAAAAAGGTTGGAGATAAAAATCAACCCGAATGAATGGGTTCCCGTGAATACCGATGAAAAGATAAAGACCATAGACGGCATGGACGTTGTAACCACGTTGGATGTGAGTTTGCAGGAGTTGGCAGAAAATTCTCTACGCAGTTGTCTCGATAGCAGTGAGGCTGAAAGTGGTTGCGTGGTTCTTATGGAGGTTGAAACAGGATATATAAAGGCTATTTCCAATCTATCATTGAATAAGAACGGAGAGTATGTCGAATCGGATAATATTGCCATATCGAATTCTTTCGAGCCGGGTTCAACATTCAAGATAGTTACTGCCATGATGTTATTGGATAGAGGTTTGGCAGATACTTCCGATTTGGTTCCGACAGGTGTGAAGAATTTCCCCGGAAACGAAAAACCGATAAGAGATGTCGGAGGAACGAACCATGGTTTGGTTTCTTTTGCAAGAGCTTTGGAAATGTCCTCGAATGTAGGTATAAGCCAGCTTGTTTACAATATATACAACAAGAAAAGGGCGGATTTCAGTAAGGACTTGAAAGAGTACTTTGCTTTCGAACCTCTCGGATTGAATATAAAAGTGCATGAGCCTAAGCCGAAAATAGGTTCTTCGGAAAATCCTACAGACCTTTTGCGAATGAGTTTCGGTTATGTTTCGAGAATGACCCCTTTGCAGATATTGACTTTTTACAATGCCATTGCGAATAAGGGTGTGATGGTGAAGCCTCAGTTCGTTCAATCGGTTGTGAAAGATGGAAAAGAGGTTGAAAGATTCGCTCCCATAATTATGTCGGAGGCAATCTGCAAAAGAGAAACGATAGATAAGTTGCATAATGTTTTGAAAGGTGTTGTGCAGAATGGAACTGGCAGAAGATTGAAGACGGCATCGTATGGAATTGCTGGGAAATCAGGAACTGCGGAGATAGGTTATGACAAGAAACATGCAGGTATTCAACACAGAGCTTCGTTCGTGGGTTATTTCCCCGCCGATGCTCCGAAGTATTCCTGTATTGTGGTGATAAGTAAGCCCCAAAAGGCTCGAACTCATGGCGGAGATTTGGCTGCTCCTGTATTCAGAGAATTGTCGGATAGGGTTGTCGGAACGAGGATAGATTTCAATAAAACGAATATAAAGGAATCAACTGTGAAGTATCCTGTAATAGGGTATGGCAACGGAGGAGATTTTTATGCTTTCTGTAAAAGTCTCGGCTTGCATATTACCAAGCCGTCTGTTATGTGGGTCAAAGGCAAGGATATAAACGGAATGTGTGCTTTGTCGGAGCAAAATGTACAAAGCGGCATTGTTCCTAATGTTGTCGGGCTGACGATAAAAGATGCGGTTTATATGCTTGAAAATTTGGGAATGAAAGTGAGATTTCATGGGAAAGGCAAGGTCGTCAGCCAGAGTGTAGCGGCGGGAAGTAGGATAGATAAAAGAAATAACGTGATAGTTCTCGGACTGAGGAGCCCGAGAGAAGAGGAGAAATAGAGATGAAGAGTTTGTCTTGTTTGTTGAAAGGTTTGAAGGTGCTTCAAAGAACGAGCGGTGAAGATGTTAATGTTCATCGGATACAGTTCGATTCCCGTAAGGTGGAAGCAGGTGATTTGTTTGTGGCAGAAAGGGGAGAGGTGTCTGATGGTCATAATTATATAAATGCGGCAATAGCAAAAGGTGCGGTTGTGGTTGTCGTCGAGGATATGCCTGTCGAGTTTAATGATGGAGTTGTTTATTTGCAGGTTGAAAATTCAAGACAGGCAATAGGAATTATTGCAAGGAATTTCTACGACAATCCTTCTTCCAAATTGAAACTTATAGGGGTTACGGGAACGAACGGAAAAACGACCATCGCAACGCTTTCATATAATTTGTTCAAGTCGCTTGGCTTTCGGTGCGGATTGGTATCGACTATCGTAAACAGAATAGGCGATAGAGAAGTTGCGACTGAAAGAACCACTCCGGATTCCTTGACACTTAATCGGTTGCTTGCAGAAATGGTTGACTGCGGTTGTGAGTATGTTTTCATGGAGGTCAGTTCACACGCCGTTGTCCAAAAAAGAATAGAGGGTTTGAACTTTTTCGGCGGAGTGTTTACCAATATCACGCATGACCATTTGGATTACCACAAGACTTTTGCCAATTACATACTTGCTAAGCAGGGATTTTTCAATTCTTTGCCCAAACAGGCATTTGCTCTCACCAATGCAGATGACAAAAACGGCGGTAAAATGTTGGAGAATACTCTTGCAAAAAAATATACATACAGTCTGACAAAACCTGCCGATTTCAAAGCAAAGATTATAGAGAATTGCTTTGAAGGTTTGTTGCTGGAGGTTAATGGCAAGGAGGTTTCTACGAGGCTTGTGGGAAAATTCAATGCATATAATCTTTTGGCGATTTATGGAATAGCACGCTTGTGCGGGTTGAAAGAAGAGGAGACTTTGGTCGGATTGAGTAATTTGAGAGCTGCGTCGGGAAGATTCGAACCGCATTATTTGAAGAACGGAGCCACCGCAATAGTGGATTATGCTCATACTCCCGATGCTTTGAATAATGTCATATCCACCATAAATTCAATAAGACAAGGTGGCAGATTGATAACGGTTGTCGGATGCGGAGGAAACAGGGATAAAACCAAAAGACCTGAAATGGCTGCAATAGCTCAGAATGGCAGTGATATATTGATATTGACTTCGGATAATCCGAGATATGAGGAACCGAATGATATATTGAGCGATATGAAAGCGGGGATAAAAGATTACGCGAATGTGTTTTGTGTTGCCGACAGGCATGAAGCCATAAAGCTTGCGGTCGGATTGACACAGTGTAAGCAGGATATAATATTGATAGTGGGCAAGGGACATGAAACTTACCAAGAAATCAAGGGTGAAAAGTATCATTTCGATGATAGAGAGGAAATTTCAAAATATTGAGTATTCAAAATAACGACAAAATATGTTGTACTATTTGTTCGATTGGCTGCATAACAGCTTGAATATACCGGGAGCAGGAGTGTTTCAATACATATCTTTCCGTGCTGCTGCGGCAATAATAACATCATTGCTGATAACGATAGTGTTCGGCAAGAGGTTGATAGAACTTTTACATAAGAAGCAAGTCGGAGAAACCGTCAGGGATTTGGGCTTGGAAGGACAAAAGGCAAAGGAGGGAACTCCGACAATGGGAGGCCTTATAATATTGGCAGCCATATTGATACCGACTCTTTTATTCGCAAGGCTGGATAATATTTATGTGATTATAATGTTGATTACAACCGTTTGGCTCGGAGCATTGGGCTTTATAGACGATTATATCAAGGTCTTCAAGAAGAATAAGGCAGGTTTGAGCGGAAAATTGAAGATAGTGGGACAGGTTATGCTTGGTGTGGTTGTCGGTTGTATGATGTACTTTCACCCTGATATAACTATAAAGGAAAAGCAGGATATTGCCATATATTCCGAGAGTCATAACCTGCAAAAGAAGTCGAATTACGAGCAAGCGAAGAAAGAATTCATGCAGGAGTCTTCCCGTTCCACAAAAACGACCATACCATTCGTCAAGAACAATGAGTTCGATTACAGTTGGCTTATAAAGTGGATTGGAAAGGATTACAAAAGCTATGCTTGGATTATTTTCATTCCGATAGTCATCTTGTTCATTACGGCAATTTCAAACGGAGCAAATCTTACAGACGGCATAGATGGTCTTGCAACAGGAACTTCTGCCATAATAGGTTCCTGTCTTGCTGTGCTGGCATGGGTGTCAGGAAATATAATATTTGCCAACTATTTGAATATAATGTATATCCCTAATGTCGGGGAGTTGACCATATACATAGCAGCTTTTGTCGGGGCAACGGTGGGCTTTTTGTGGTATAATACATATCCTGCACAAGTATTTATGGGCGACACGGGTTCTTTGGCAATAGGCGGTATAATAGCTGTTTTCGCAATTCTGATAAGAAAGGAGTTGCTGATACCTATATTATGCGGTATTTTCATTGCGGAGAATGTGTCGGTTATTTTGCAGGTGTCGTACTTCAAAATTACAAAGAAAAAGTATGGAGAGGGTAGGCGTCTTTTCCTTATGGCTCCTCTTCATCATCATTACCAGAAGAAAGGTTATGCGGAACCTAAAATAGTACAGCGGTTCATGATAATATGTATCATTCTTGCCGTAACCACAATAGTAACTCTAAAACTAAGATAAGGACTTATGAATATAGAAGATTTGGCTGTTCAAGGTAGGAAAGTCTATGGTAATCTTGCCGAACGTAATTATTCCGACATGATTCGAATGAGGAATGAAACTCTTAAAAACATGTTGCTTGATAGGAGTGCATTGCAGCATAAAAATCAAGTTGTGGCAAATATAAAAGGGGTAGATTATATCGACGATTCCAAGAGTATAAAGCCTAATTCCACATGGTACACTTTTGAACTCACAAGCAGTTCCATTATATGGATTTTGGAACTCGGTTCGGAGGTGGAAGATTTAACTCCATTGATAGATGTGGTTAAACAGAAAGTTCATACTTTAATATTGACAGGTGAACAAAATGCCGCCGTGCAGAAAGCATTTTCAGGTTTGACTAATTTGATTAGGGTGAATAGTTTGGAGGAGGCTGTGAAAACGGCATATTTCTTTGCAAATAATCCCGATGTCGTTATATACTCCCCGGCAAACGGTTCGGAGGATAAAATCGATTTGAATGGAGAACGATTTCTTAGACTTGTGAATGACTTATAGATTGGGGAAACCTGCCTGAGAGAAATGAAAATAGATATCGAGAAGTATAGAGTAAAGGGGGATAGGGTAATATGGATTACCTATATTGCGTTGATGCTGATTTCTCTTATTGAAGTTTACAGCTCTATGGGCAAAACAGTGTACGAAAAAGGTAACGGTGATATTGTCTATATGTTCGTGAAGCATTTCGGTATTATTGTCGCCGGTTTGTTCGTAACATATTTTGTTCATCTGGTGAAGTATTCTTATTATCCGAGAATTACCAAGATTGCGTATGGCTTTTCGCTATTTTTGTTATTGGTTACTTTGGCTTTGGGTGGAATTTCAGGGAAGACGGCAGACAGATGGATTGTTATTCCGTTGATAGGACAATTCCAACCTTCTGAAATAGTCAAGTATATTTTGGTATTATATGTTTCCAACGAACTTGCGATTTTGGGAGATGGCATAAGAGATAGGAAGAAGTTTCTGACGTTATCATTCAAACTGCTTTTGGTATGCGGATTGATATTTCCGGAGAATTTCTCCACTGCTTTATTGGTTTTCATAAGTTGTTACGGATTGATGTTTATTGCAGGGGCAAAAATGAAGAATTGGTTGCTTATTGTTCCGGCAGGAGTAGTATTGGCTTTGTTCGTTGTCGGCGTTTATGTGGTGAACCCTGATATTTTGAAGCGAAGCAGCACATGGGTTAATCGTATCGAGGGCTTTGTGAATAATAATCCGGAAGAAATAACTCAGGCTAATACAGCGACCATGGCGATTTCCACAGGAGGTATAGTAGGAAAAGGTATAGGAAATACCACACAGGGAAGATTTCTAAGCGAGTCTCACAACGATTTTATTTTTGCCATAATCTTGGAAGAGGGAGGTGTCTTGTACGGATTCATAGTAATGATACTGTATTTCATATTGTTTTATCGTTCGGTCAAGATAGCGAAAACAGCAAGAGGACCTTTCGGCAGTTATGCAGCAGTGGGGATAGGTTTGGTGTTTTGTTTGCAGGCTTTGGTCAATATGATGGTGGCAACCACTTTGATACCTGTCACCGGACAAACATTGCCGTTTATCAGTTACGGCGGTACATCTTTTATCATAAGTAGTGCTGCATTGGGTATAATGCTTAATATAAGTGCCGATGCAAAGAAGTATCAAATGGAACTTGAATCCGAAAAAACGAATCTTGATTCCACGGGAATGAATCTTGAAGAGAATGTAACGGATTCAAGAGATAATATTCACGAGAAAAAACAAGAAGAAAATGAGAGCGATAATTAGCGGCGGTGGTACGGGAGGACATATCTTTCCTGCAATAGCGATAGCTAATGCGTTGAAAGAAAAATATCCTGACGCAGAGATATTGTTTGTGGGTGCCAAGGGAAGAATGGAGATGCAAAAAGTGCCTCAGGCAGGGTATAAAATCATAGGTCTTCCGATAGTCGGGTTTCAGCGTAAGAAGTTTTGGAAGAACATATCGTTTCCTTTCAAGTTGATTTATTCGACCATAAAGGCAAAGAAAATCGTAAAGACTTTTGCTCCGGATGTAGCAATAGGCGTGGGAGGATATGCGTCAGGTCCTACTTTGGCTGCTGCTGTTTCAAAGCATGTGCCGGCTCTTATTCAGGAACAAAATTCTTATCCCGGGGTTACCAATAAGATGCTTGCCGACAGTGTCGATACAATCTGTGTTGCATACGATAATATGAACAGGTGGTTTGATGCCGATAAAATCGTGTTTACGGGTAATCCGATAAGGCAGAATATTTCGCAGATATACGATAATATAGAAGAAAAAAGAGCAAAGGGGTTTGAGACTTTCGGCTTGAATAATGGAAAGAAAACGGTTTTGGTTATAGGAGGAAGTCTCGGAGCTTTGACGATAAACGAAAGTATTTTTGCGAATTTGGATTACTTTGTCGGAAATGATATACAACTGATTTGGCAGACCGGTAAGTGGTTTTATGAGAAAGCAAAGACGAGGGTGAAAGAGGTGGACAGTCCGCTTATAAAGGTGTATGAATTTATATATGATATGGATCAGGCATACGCTTTGGCGGATGTAATCGTTTCAAGAGCCGGAGCTATTGCTGTTTCCGAGTTATGTATAGTGGGAAAGCCATGTATATTGATTCCTTCCCCGAATGTGGCAGAGGATCATCAGACGAAAAATGCCAATGCTTTGGTGTCGAAGAATGCCGCATTGATGGTAAAAGATGCGGAGGCAAAAGAAAGATTGATACCTGCTATCGATGAGTTGATGAATGATGAGGGGTTGAGAAAAGAACTCTCTTCCAATTTGCAGTCAATGGGAATAAGAGATGCGGATAAAAGGATAGTTGAAGAGGTTGAAAAGCTTGTAAAGAAGTAAGATGAAAGCAAGAACGTATTATCTGGTAGGAATAGGCGGAATAGGCATGAGTGCCATCGCAAGATACCTTAAAGAAGAGGGAAACAACGTTTTCGGCTATGATAGGGTATGTACAGCCTTGACAAAGGAGTTGGAGCAAGAGGGGGTGGAAATCGTGTATGAAGATGATAGCTCTCACATTGCGACTTTGAATGTCGATGAGGTCATATATACTCCGGCAATTCCGTCGGATAGTGCAATTCTTCGATATGTAAAGGTGATGGGTATTCCATTATTCAAGCGTTCCGAGGCCTTGGGCAGGATAACACGAGGAAAAAAGACAATAGCTGTTGCAGGCACTCACGGAAAGACGACGACCGCAGGATTGACGGCACATATTTTGAAAAACAGTCGTATCGGTTGCAGTGCGTTTCTCGGAGGTATCTCAAATAATTATTCCACTAATTTTTTGATAAACCATAATTCTGATTACGTTGTGGTCGAGGCCGACGAGTATGACAGGTCTTTTTTGAGATTGTCTCCGTTCTTTTCATTGATAACTTCAATAGCCGAAGACCACCTTGATATATACGGAAATCTTGATAATTTGGAGCAGGCGTTTATTCAATTCGCAAATCTGACCGATAAAAACGGCAGATTGTTTTTGAAAAACAACCTGCCTGCGAAAATAGAGTCGGAAGTACCGGAAACGACATATTCTTTGACTGATGTCGATGCGGACTGTTATGCGTCAAATATCAGAGTGAGCGAAGGGGCATACTATTTCGATTTTCACACGCCGGATAAGGTATATCATGATATGAAGATGACTTATCCGGGACGGCATAATATCGAGAATGCAGTTGCTTCTTTGTCGATGGCTCTTTCTTTGGGAGTGAATGAATGTGAATTTCGAGAAGGTCTTGCGACATTCAAGGGAATGAAACGCCGTTTCGATTTGAGAATAAAGACAGATAAAACAATATATTATGATGATTATGCTCATCATCCGCAAGAAATAGAGGCTACAATCAAATCTTTGAAAGAATTGTATCCCGATAAACGGATTTGCGGAGTATTTCAACCGCATCTTTATTCGCGAACGAGAGATTTTGCCGGTGAATTTGCACAATCGTTGGAGTTGTTGGACGATATTATATTGTTGCCGATATATCCTGCAAGAGAAGAACCGATAGAGGGTATTACATCGGACACAATACTCGGAAAGATACGTAAGTCGAGTAAATATTATGTTGAGAAAGACCGGTTGTTGCCACTACTTAAAACTTTGCAACCTGAATTGCTGGTTACTCTGGGTGCAGGTGATATAGACAGATTTGTGGAACCTATAACCGAAATGATAAGAGAGAATGAGTAGAAAAGCAATACGTGTTTTGTTGATTTTATTTGCCATTGTTGTGATTGTGGTTCTTGCGAACATAACAATGCGAAATCTCGGTATTGCGACAATCGAAATAAAAATAGACTATAAAGGAGGTGATACACTGATTTCCAATGGAGACGTATTGAAAACAGTGGAAAGGAAATTCGGTAAGTTGTCATCCAAGAAAAGGAAAGAGATACATTGTGAGGAAATAGAAACGTATCTTTTGCAGCAAAATCTTATATCGACTGCTAATGTTTTTCTGACTTTGGGCGGAACGTTGAACATGGATGTATCGCAGAACAGAATGTTGGTGAGAGTATATAATACTTCGGGAGGACAGTTTTATCTTGATTGTGATGAACAGGTGTGCAGTGCTTCGTTTCGTGGTGCTGCCAATGTTATTATTGCAAGTGGAGAGTTGGATGGATTACCGAAACCGAAGGCTATTTTGGATACGATAAGTTTTCAGAGATACCATGAAATATATAAGATAGCAAGATTCATAGAACAGGATAATATTTTGAGAAATCAGATAGACCAGATTTATTTCTCGAAAAAAGATAAGTTTCAATTGATACCCAAAGTCGGAGATTATGTAATTTTGCTTGGAGAAGCGGATATGCTCGAAGAACGTCTGCGAAAATTGCACTATCTGTATAAGGAAGGGTTTACGAAGTATGGTTGGGATAATTACAGTCTGGTCAATTTGAGATTTGATAATCAAGTGGTTTGTACAAGAAAATAATTAAACGTTTATCATATATGGAAAAAGAAGATATAGTAGTCGGTATAGATGTCGGCACAACGAAGATAGCTGTTTTCATAGGAAAGAGAGATGAAACAGGAAAGATTTCCATAATAGGAATGGGGAAAACTCCGTCGATAGGTGTTGAAAGAGGGGTCGTGAAAAATATAGAAGCAACAGCGAACTCCATAAAGCAGGCGGTCGGACAGGCTGAGGCAATGGCAGACTATAAGGTCGAGAGGGTTTATGTCGGTATTGCGGGACATCATATAAAAATGCAACAACACAGGGGTAACATAATGATTCATGATGACAATCACATCATCACGGCAAAGGATGTTGAAGCATTGAAAAAGGATCAGTATAATTTGTTGCTTCCTCATGGCGAGAAAATAATACATGTCATAGCCCAAAGTTACAGTGTCGATGGAGACCTTGCAACGACAGACCCTGTCGGCAGAGTCGGAAAGTGTTTGGAGGGAGACTTCCGCCTGATTACGGGGAATGTTACAAATATTCAGAATATATACCTTAGTGTCAAGATGGCAGGGTATGAGGTTAAGGATTTGATACTTGAACCTATTGCTTCTGCCGAGGCTGTTGTAGATGACACTGAGAAAGATGCGGGAATATGCCTTGTGGATATAGGCGGAGGTACAACGGATGTGGCAATATTTCATGAGGGAATTTTGAGGCATACCGCTGTAATACCTTTGGCAGGCAATGTGATAACAGATGATATAAAGGAAAGTTGTTCCATTATAAAGACACAAGCCGAAGCTTTGAAGGTAAAGTTCGGAAGATGTCTTGAAAATGAGAATTCTCAAAATGAAATAATTTCCATACCGGGTTTCAGAGGTCGTAACGCAAGGGAAATATCTGTTCAAACCCTCGCCAAAATCATAAAGTCGAGGGTAACCATGATTTTGGAACAGGTTCTGTATGAAATTCATAATACGGATTACAATAAGAAACTCATAGCAGGAGTGGTTCTGACAGGCGGAGGGTCGATGATTACAGATATTGTGAAGTTGACAGAGTTTACATTGGGTTTGGACACCCGTATAGGAACCCCGGACGAACATATTTCAGGGAATGTTACCGAAGAAATGAGACACCCTATGCATGCAACAGGTATAGGATTGGTGCTTAAAGGCTTTCAGATAGAAGATGAACGTAGAGGAGATAAGCCTGTGCCTGAACAGAAAGTCGAGGAAGCAGAACATGAGGAGAAGTCAGAGGAAGAGGCTAATGATAAACCGAATGAACACAAGCAAAAGAAAAGTGGGGTTGTGGACAAATTGAACGAGTTCTTGAGAAAGATAATAAGTGATGGTCGGTATTAACATTAGGGTGTTGAGAACTTGGCGTTGATGCATGGAATCAAATGAATTGAAAGCAGTAATTTTACAAATTAATATCATACAATCGGAGAAGAGTAAAACATTGGTATTATGGACGAACAAATACAACTAAACAGTATCATAGGCGACAGTAATATTTTGGACATCGATGTTCAAAGCAATACTTCTTCATATATTAAGGTCGTAGGTGTCGGCGGGGCCGGTACCAATGCGGTTAACCACATGTTTGCAAAAGGAATCAAAGGTGTGGACTTATTTGTTTGCAACACAGATGCAACGAATTTGAATGCAAGTCCTGTTGCAAACAAAATAAGCATAGGAAAATTGGGAGCGGGCAATGATCCCCAAAGAGGACAAAAAGCAGCAGAAGAAAATGCTGACAGAATATCGGGTATTTTCGATTCCAATACAAGAATGTTGTTTGTTACTGCCGGAATGGGAGGGGGTACAGGTACCGGAGCATCTCCTGTCGTTGCAAAGTTGGCAAAGCAAATAGACTTGCCGGAAGAAGGCGAGAAAATATTGGTTGTAGGAGTTGTTACTTTGCCATTCAGTTTTGAAGGTCGTAAGAGAAGAACGCAGGCTGAGGAAGGTATCAAGAAACTGAAAGAAATTGTCGATTGTATAATCATCGTGAATACCGATAAGTTGAGGGAGCGAGGAAAAATGTCCTTTAAGGAAGCATTCTCTTTGGCGGATGATGTTTTGTTTACGGCAGTGAAAGGAATATCGGAGATAATGACCAATACCGGTTATGTTCAAGTCGATTTCCGAGATGTGCAGTCTGTCATGAAAGATTCCGGTGTGGCTCTTATGGGATTGGGTATTGCAGAGGGAGAGAACAGAGCTTTGGAAGCAATAAAAGCAGCCACTGCATCCGACTTGCTTAATGATAATGATATTTCACAAACCAAGGATGTGCTTCTGACCATAAGTTGTTCCGAGAAAGACTTCACGATGGAGGAATTGGAAGTTATTACGGATTACTTGGAAGAACAGACAAACAAAGACATCAATACAATATGGGGTGTAACATTCGACGAAAGCTTAGGAAACAAATTAAGCATTACACTCATAGCAACCGGCTTTGAAGCAAAACAAGAAATGTACACACCGGAACGCAGAACTCCCGGTGGTACGATACCGACCCCGGAAGAAGCGTCAAAAAAAACTGAAACAATAGTAGTGCAACCTGAGAATAAACAGGAAACGCTTTCACATGCCGGTGCTGACGATATGACAATCAAAGTCGTAGATGAAGTTAAGCCGATAGACCAAGAACCGCCCAAGCAGGTTGAACCTGATAAGCCTGAGAAAAGGACGATAGTTCTTGATGAAAATATGAACCCTGTGGATACTTCTGCTAAATCAACTACCGGATTTACTCCGATAACATCTGTAAGCATACATCAGGAACCATCTATGGTGGATACCATAGCGGAAGAAACATCTCAAACTACGATTACTGTTGAAACTCCTGCGAAAACAGGAGAATTAGCGGATATCGTAAATCAAACCACATGGCCTTCTCAACCTGCCACAAAAGGAACAATGGAAGAAGAACGTGTTGCAAGGATAAAGAGAATCAGAGATATGATGACAACGCCTGACGGCTTGGAGTCCATAATAAATTCCCACCCCAGCATGGAAAATGATTATAATATCTCACAAAACTTCTCTTCTCCGAGACCGAAGTCAAGCCTTGGAATAGACAGTTCGGGCGATTTATCTTTCAGAAATAACTCTGCAATAGACGCACAAGTCGATTAAAATCCGGCTTCATGAAAGTAAGAGTGATAAACAAATCCGCAAATATACTTCCGGAGTATGAAACCATTCTTTCAGCAGGAATGGATTTGCGAGCAAGCATAGAAGAAACCATCATTCTTCAACCGATGCAACGCGTTCTTGTTCCTACCGGTCTGTTCATCGAATTACCCGCAGGTTTTGAAGCACAGGTCAGACCACGTTCCGGTTTGGCACTCAAACATGGTATAACCGTATTGAACTCTCCCGGAACCATAGATGCGGATTACAGAGGCGAAATCAAGATATTGCTGGTCAATCTTTCTGATAAAGCCTTTGAAATAAAAAATGCCGAACGCATAGCACAAATGATAGTTGCCAAGCATGAAAGAGTGGAGTGGGAACTCGCCGAAGATTTGACACAAACCCAAAGAGGCGAAGGCGGTTTCGGACATACAGGAAAATGAAATCTCTATTTGTTATGCTAAAAGGTGGTTCTTTTATAAGAAAAGAACCACCTTTCTTTGTGCTTTACCCGACAATCTGCAGTGAACCCTACTCAACCACGAATTTTTTCTTCACCAAGCCCTTGGCTGTCTTCAATCGTATGAAGTAAATTCCGGTTTTCAGTCCCTGAACGTTTATGCTCAAAGAATTGGCATTTGAGACTTCCGAAATTATTTCTCGCCCCATTGCATCAATTATCGTGTATGACTTAATTTTGTAAGGACAGAAAACATTCAACATTTCCTTTGTCGGATTAGGATAAAGAGAAATGTATTGTTCCAATCCGACATTTATCAGAGACGAAGTTGTGTCTTGAACCGTATCCGGCTCTGCGAATATCGGCATATATAATAAATCACAAAACCATTCGCCAACTAAATTCAACTGTTCGAGGTAAAATCCTTGCCCGATTTCGTACATCATTTGCAAGAATGGTTTTCTTGTACCGTCGGAGTATCTGACCATGAGAACTTTCCTTGAATTACAAGCAGTAATCTGATTTGTTTCGAGATCCTGAGTGTAATATGCGAACATTATTCCCGCTCGCGTCCATATCGGACTGTTCAAACCCTCCTCGTAAAAAGAATCCGGAAACCATATTGAAAACGAGAAATCTCCGTTGACCGTTATCACAGAATCAAATAGAAATTCACCGATTGATGAAGGACAAGAATAAATATTGTTATATGCTGTATGTACACTTGGTTTTATTGAGACTATAATACTATCGCTATTTGCATCTCTTAATCTGAAAGAATAAAGAGTGTCACAACGGGCGGTTGCATTGTTTATATAGGCAATGCCTGATAGTCTTGCCACTGAATCACAAGAATAATATTGTTCTATCTCTGCAATCGTATCTCCCCTATTTAATACATAAGGGAAAAATACTCTTGCTGAATAGGCAAAGAAAGAGTGACTATCGTAAAGACTTCTGCAAGTTGAGAATGAAGACGGAAAACATAATCGTTCCAAATATTCATCTCCATACATACCCTGAGAATGACTTTGCAGACTTGCCAACACTAATGATACGGCGAAAAGAATTTTTGTTGTTTTCATATTGCTTTTGTTTTTTAATGTGTACTGTAGCAATCTGTTTGAAATCCCTCTATGATTGGATTGCTTGGTTGTAAAGTTTGCCAAAAAGTTGGTATCGGACCAAAGGGCTGACAATTGGTTGGTGTGTTTGTTGTACCTATGTTCGAACCGTCCATATTGATATAATCATACTTGTTGCAACTTGTTCCGGTTTCATAAGTTTTATCTTTCGCAAACAAGAACATGTTATTGTTCATCGGTTCTGTCCCGACAATGGTGTAATGATATGGCTTGAACATTCTTACCGAGTTAAGGTATGGATATTGCGGACTGTAATTTCCGAAGAAAACAGCTTTAACCTGCATAGGCAAAGGCATGGCTTGTTTAAGAGGAGCGTAAACCAGATAATCTTTCCACGCATCATCGCCGACCTTTCCGGAAGTCATCAATACCAATAATTCATCATCGTCTTTTGAATATTCGACATCTCTGATTATATTCTTTTCGGGTTGCATGATTGTTCTCTCATATTCAAGAGTTATCTGCGGAGACGTCGCCAAGTCGAATATTTGACAGTACGTATATACATCGCTTGGAAAGAATGCCATATCCGAAACAACGGCATATTTGTGATCATACAGATGTTGCAAGAAAATAGTTTTCGTATTGTAAGCCAAACCAATCGGGGTCGTGAAATAGCCGCCTCCGGCATAAGATAAGTCGGTCATATAGAAGTGATGCAAGTAAAGATTATTGCCGTCCAGACCGGCTGTAAGCACATATTTTCCATCCAAGTCTAAATCCTGCCATCTTTCGTTCTGGTTTAGAGATGCTGCAACACTATATTCCAAATTCGGATACGATGCTTTGTCGTTCAAATCGATGATTATGCTGTGCGAGTTGGCTGAACCTATTGCTACGACATGAGTAAACATCTTGTCATCGGGATCCTTGTATGCCTTGATTTTTGAGATATTGTCTATGCCGTTTGCGAGTAAAGCAACTTTTATAATTTCAGGTTGAAAGAAAGCATCAAAGGAAAAGTGTCCTATACGGCAACCTCCGTTTGTGCTGCAAAAATAAATGGTTTTGTCTTCGAGGACGCAAAAGTCATTTATCGTATCATTTGTTGTGATTTCAACTTTCCGCCCTATCGTATTCCCATTTTCAAGCAAATAAAACGCATATTGACCGCCACTGCCGGACAAAACAACGCTTATATTCTCGTCATAAATTCGAATCAATTGTCCATGGACATAATCTGAATGGTTGGGATTGGTGATTATTGCACTTTCCAACTGTTGGGAGATCCCGATTTGTGAAAGCAAGGACAGAAGCCCTGCGAATAATAGTTTTTTCATCTCATTGATTTTAATCGGTAATTATTTGACGGTTCAAAGGTATGAAATTCTGACAATACAAATAAATTTTTCTGTGAAAAAAGTTTGAATTTCGTCAAATAGCAAATTCTATATTTCTTTTGGCACGATTTTTGCTTGGATTGTCAACTGTCCGTTTACCAAGATATTACAGTTTTGCTTGTTTTTGATTTTTCCTTTCCTCAAAAAATATTATCATTTGTCGTTAAAGTTCGCTTATTTGTTGTCCGATTATCGTTTATCAATAAATCAAGAGACGCTTCATGCTTAATCGAAATGGTATTTTGGACTTGCTTTTGTATTTTTCGTTGATAGCATTCGGCAAAACGCCGTTTCCCGTCCTCAATTACGGCGTTTTATTTTCTTCAATCGCCAAGATTTTTGCAAGTGCTTGGAAGGTAATTATTTATCATCACCTCTTATCCTCGCAAAATTTTCAGAGGGGGCTTCCTTGTCGGTTTCAGGGTTCGTCTTGGAGTTAATGAGTTTGAAAATCGTTAATCACAACCTCCGCAAAAATCCTCAAATGGTAAAAAATGTGAAAAGCGAAATTGTGTACCGAAAAGTTGTGAATGGCAAAGGAAAAATGAGCCTGAAAAGGGGTGGAAAGAGGGGAAATTATTTCATAAACACGGGGTGGATAGAATAGCTGTAGCTGTATTCATCTTTGTTTGTATGAGTTTTTTAGGGCTGCAACATTATGGCTGCAACATTCTATATTCTCAAACTTGCTGTATTGTCGGACTTGGTTAAGGGTTCTGTTTGTTCCACTTGATAAGGTTCTTTTTGTAGCTTTTGATAAGGTATTTGAACCATTTGTCCGATTCGTATTTATCCATCAGGCGGTTCGATTGTGCTATCTTCTCGTTGCGTTTGCTTTGTTCGAGGCTCATCATCGCACCTATTTTTTTCTGTATCTTTTTTGTGTGCTTGGATTTGTAGCCGAAGTCTTTCAAACTTGCGAGTGCTTCTACGCTTTGTTCGTATTGGCGATATTTCATAAGCTGTTCGATGGTGTTGACTGCCAATGCGTCGTTGCCGAAACTGTAAAGTATTTCTCTTATAGGACGGTGCTGAACGCTCATCTCTTTAAGACTGTGCGTGATATAGAATTGTTCCAATTCGGCATACTCTCTCAGGTATCTGTTCGTGTCTCCGCTTGCAAGGATGCTGTCTGTGGCTTCCCGCCTTTTCACGTATTCCAATGGTTGTTCGATTTGTCGTTTCAAGGCTCGCAAACGGCTCTTATCCAAACGGCATTCGCTGCTTCCCTTTATCTGCATTGCACGATTTATGTAGTCCTCTGCAAGGTAGAAATCGTTCTTTCGTATGCAGTCGATGATGTTGTAAACCATCACATTGATTTCTTCTTGTTTCTTGCTGCACACCTTGTTGTCTATAGCCCTGAGATAGCTGTTCATTATCTTGACGATGACGCTGTCGTCTTTCATTTTATACCTTTCCAACAATTCTTCCGTTTTGGCGACAAGGCTATCTGCCTTCTCGACTTCGCCTTGAAATATCGCATATTCCGCATTGTGCATTCTTCTTGCCGTAACTTCCCTTATGGCTGAGATATACATTTTCTCCACTTCATCTTTTTCGGCATCTATCTTGGCGAGTTTGTTCGCACTTTCCAAGACTTCCAATGCTTTTTCGTAATTGTTTACTTTCAAATAGGACAAAGTCTCGAAGAATTTATCGTCTATTTCTTTTCTAAGACTGCGTGTCTTTGTGTTTGTTACTGCAGTACTTTTTTCAGGCAAGGCATTATCGGACGAAGGGATGTATTCTTTCTCTATTTTCTTGACATCTTCTTCAGCATCGCTCTCGGTCTGTTTGATGAACTCGGGGTATTGTTCTGCATACCCTGTGTTGGGTGCTGCGGATTCAAGACTGTCCAAAACAGGATCGGACTCTTGTAAACTACCTTGAAGCAAAGCTATTTGTTTCAAAATATTGTCTTCGAAGTTTCCGCCTACCATGGCAGCAAGTTCTCTTGCTTTATGCAGCAAATCCATTTTGATTTCATTGTTTTTTGCTTCCGGCATGGCTTTGGCTTGTGCGATATAGCTGTTAACGACAATGTTCACCACTTCATCAAAACCCGCTGTATCGCTTATGCTTTCGCGATTGCGTTGAAAGTAATCGTATGTATTGTTTATGAAATCGCCCGCTACATCATTGCGTCCTTTTGCGATGGCTTTCTTTGTAACGTCTATGTGTTCCTTATATATGTTGTTGCGGCAGTCGGCAAGTTTATTCTTCACCACACCCTCGTTGCAGATTTTCATGGGGTCTTTTTTGCAATAGTCTTCCAATTCTTCGAGTATGTCGATGGCATAAGCGTATTTGCCTTGCTTGATTAGGGAAAGGGATTGCAATAGGTTCTTATCGTAGGTATAAACCAATAAATTCTTGCATAAAAGGCTTTCTTCTTCGGAAGGTGCAAAGCCATTGATTATTTCTGTCAGTCTGTCGGCTGTTTTCATTACCGCTCCGCTGTCGAGGCTTATCTTGGCAAGTTCATAATTTGCCATGACGTTACGCGGGTTGCTTTGTATGCTCTTTTGCAGATAATCGTATGCCTCCTTGGGTTTGTTGTTCGACTTGGAGAACACGGCTTTCCTATAATACCAATCACTCATTCTCGGTAACATGAACTCCACAAGCTCTCTGTTCTGTTTTACAAGCGTTTTCAATTCAATCCATTTTGCATAGATGTCGTTGTCGCTGTTGTATATCTCGTTCTTTGTAAGAAAAGCCTCTGCGGAAGAGAGCTGAAATTCATATACGGGCAACATATCGAAATTTTCACTGCTGATTGCCGCACATGTTTTTATGTGTTTGAGGTAATTATTGAGAATATCCTTTTTCGCAGAGGGCGATAAAGTCTGTGCATAAACCGATACAGCCAAGACAACAAGGCAAATACAGCCGAGAAACTTCTTCATAATTCGTAAATATAAGGTTTTCAATCAGAGAGCAAAGATACTACATATTTTGCAAAGTACCATTGCTTTGCAGAAAGCGTATCGTGTTGCAATTCTCTTTCGCTTCAATTCGTCAAATCGAAAAGACTAATACAAAAGAGACGGTTTATTAGATTTTCAATTTCCAACGGTATGCGAAATACGTGGTAAGGAAATAGAAACCCGTAAGAATCCACAACCAATAGTTCTCCATGGATATTTCAGCCATGCTGCTACCCATCGTCATCATTCTTGCAAATCCATTGGCAGCATCAGTCGAAGGAATGATATGCGAAATCATTTCCCACACTGCCGGCATTGCTTCACGCGGCCAAGGAAGTCCCGTCATAAGAAGCATAGGCACAGACATGAAGATGTAGAACGGTATTGCATTTTCTCTGTTGTTGAAGAATACTCCTATGGTCATGCCCAATAATATTACTGCTAAAAGGAATGGGGTAATGAACCAAACAACTTTCATCGGGCTTTCAACAAGCTGCGGTATATTGAAGTATTTCGGAATGATGATAAGGACATATATCATTATCGGTATGTATGTGATGAATATCGCCAAGGCTCTACCGAAGATTATTCGCAACAAACCGTGATAATGCGTACTTTCCTGAATCGAGGCAGCAAGCCTGTCTTTCTCCGTTACTCTGCCGGTAAGCATTCCTATGCCGATTAGCAACGTTTGTTGCAATACCAGTATGAGGATAATAGGCAATATGAACGAAGGATAACCTCCGGGATTGTACAAAAGATGTTGAGTCGGTTTGAAAGGCTGAATTGCACTGACTGCTTGGTCGTATGTTTTTCCCTGAGCTATAAGATTTTTCGCTTGAATCTCACCTCCCATAGTCAAGGAAACGGAACTTGCAGCCAGAGCAAGGTTCCTGTACCAAAAGAACGATGTAACGTCCGCATATACTCCGACGGTTGTTTGTTCCCCTGAATTTATGCTATTGCTGAAATCATCGGGTATATAAATGATACCATGCACCTGAGACAGCTTTTGCATACGTTTGGCTTCCTCCATGGAGTTGCAATGGGTTGCAACCCTTACTTCCGGAGTGGCATCAACTCGTCGTATGAACTCCCTGCTTAAAGCAGTATTCGATTCGTCCACGACCGCAATGGGCATATCATTCAGCAATTCCCTGTTATAGACATATCCGCAAACCATAGGATAAACCAAACATGCTATAAAGAAAACTATCAGCACACCCTTATCCGTGAAGATGTTGTATAACTCTCTCCGAAGAATGTGAAGCATGTCTATCCATGCCGCTTTATATTTCCGTAAACTTTCTTTCGTGTTTGAATTCATAAGCTAATCCCTTGAATAGTTCAATCGTACCATAGCTTTTTTCAATCTCGACAATACAAGGAACGGAAGAATGTTGAACATCAAAAGATAAACGAAAGGTTTCCATGAGTCGAGCATTCCGAGTCCGTTTATCTGCACATTACTGTATATTACATAGTATTGTCGTAAAGGATAAAGGAGACTGTAAGGCCTTACAGCCGGCAACATCGCCAAAGTAGGATAAGTAAATCCTGCAAGGGTGAAGCCGAGTGTTCCATAAAAAGCTCCTATCGACAAAGCCGTTCGCATGCTTGGCAGACAGCCTATAATCAATATCCCCAAAGCCTGATAAGCCACTATTGTCAATACGCTTCCGAGGTAAAGCAAAGGAGCCGTACCGTGTATCGTAAAGCCGAGATACTTCTCCAATATTATCCGGCAAAGAATTTCCATTATCGAAAACAGAACCGTATAAGGCAACAATTTTCCCAACAAAGCCTTCCAAATAGCCTTATCCGCCATTGCCAACCACCGTCTCGATGTTCCTTGTTTTATCTCTATGCCGACCACATATATAGTACAAACGAGACACATCAGAAATATAATACCCGGCATTATTATAGAAGACAGGTAATAGGAATAGTTCAAAGTCGGATTGCCTATAATGTGAATGTCTGTCTTTATCGGTTGTATTTGAGCCATTGCTCGGTTTTGGTCTTCCCCTTTTGCAAGTCTCAATTTCAAGTTCACTCCTGCCGACATTGTATTCAGCATGGTGGTAAGTTCTTTCATTATCAGCGAACCTCCCAAATAATGAACGTATTCCGTGCAGAACACAACCTCAGGTTGATTGCCATTGATGACATTCTTCTGAAAATCTCTCGGGATAATGACGAAGGCATAAATATCTCCACGTTGCATTCTCGCCTGAGCAACCTCGTATGAGGAGAGTTTGTATTTGACTTTGCAGAATTGTCCCGAAGAAACAGTCCTCACGATTTGTCGCGAAGAAGAACTGTTGTCAAAATCTATCACTGCTATCGGCATTTGAGTCGGAACGCCCTTGTTCAAGAATGTTGCAAAGAACAATACCACCACAAGCGGTATAACTATCGTCATTACAAGATATATAGGGCGGGAGACCATTCTCCGCAACTCTCTAACCAAAACAGAGATGATGCTTTTCATTTTGTGCTTTCTATTTTAGCTCCGACCAATTTATGATAACGCTCATTCCGGGACGGAAGTCAGTGCTTTTATCCAAAGGAACGGCTCTTACCTCGAATGTTTTGGTATCGTATTCGTCCGTCAATTTGGTTGCTTTCCAAGTTGCGTAAGAACCCAATACCTTTATATAAGTTACTTTCAACGTTATCTCCTTATCATTCAAAGCAGGAACTTTTGCTTTCAACTTATCGCCTACTTTTATCTTCGACAAAAGATTTTCTTTCAGGTTGAACGTTACCCAGATGTCATTCAAATCGACTATATTCATCAAAGGGCTTCCACTGCCTACCAATTCTCCTACCTTTGGAAATATCTCGGCAATCTCTCCGCTTATCGGAGCCACAAGTTTTGTCTCGCTCAAATAAGACGTAGCCTCATTCACCGCACCTTTCGCCCTTTGCACCTGTGCCAATGCTGCCATCTTATCCTCCTTTTGTGCTCCGTTCAAAGCCATATTATATTGGCTTTTCGCAGCTTTCTCTTGTGCTTTTGCGGCATCGTATTTTGCTTTGACCTCATCATACTTTTGAGCAGCTATTACGCCCTTATCATAAAGGTTCTTCGTCCTGTCATAGCTCTTCTTTGCGAAATCGGCAGCCGCTTTTGCCATTTCGTATTGTTCGGCAGCCGCTTCTATTGTCTCCTTCCGCGTTCCCTTTTGTGCTTTCATGCTTACGGCAGCAGCAGCCGACTCTGCGGCTTCCGCCTGCATGACTTTTGCATTTATTTCCGGTGAATCTATCAATATAAGAGTATCTCCCTTCTTAACCGACATACCTTCCTTGCCTCTTATTTCTAAGACTCTTCCCGGCAACTTACCGGATACTCGTACCTCTGTAGCCTCTATTTCACCTTGAATAATGATGTCATCCGGCGTAAGGATAAAGTATCCGATTATTCCTATCACGGCAATAACCGAAATCAAAACCACGAACGACATTATCAATGTCTTGTTTTCCTGCTTTTTCATTTCACTATTGTTTTACTTTGATTTTACCTAATGATTGTTCCAAATAAAGTTTTGTCAACATTGTATTTATCTCCGCATCGATGTTTTCGCTCTTCGCACTGACCCATGCAGTTTGAGCTTCCATCAAATCCGAAGTCGAGATAACACCTTCCTCGAAGGACAACTCCGCATAACGAAGGTTTTCCTCTGCATTCTCAAGATTGTTCTTCGCCAAAACAGACTGTTTGAAAGATTCGTTTCGCTTGAATTGTGTCATATTCGCTTGCAACTCCAATTTCTCCAACACCTCGTCCCTTTCCATTTGAGCTATGTTGTAAGCATGCTTTGCGGAAGAAAGAGTATGAAATCTTTCACCCCAATGAAATATTGGAACCGTAATGCCGACACCTACGGAGAAATATCCGCTGAATTTATTCTCGAAACCGTTGAAAACATTCGGGTTTGAAACGATATAATTGCCGTTTGCAACAATATTCGGCATAAACCTCGAACGAGCTATATTGACCTCGCTTTTCGCCATCTGTACTTTCAATTCCAACATATGTGCTTCCGGTCTTTGACTTACCAGAGAAGCTATGCCGTTCTCCAAACTCACCTCGCTCAAATCCGTTTCCGCCGTTTCTTCCAGTTCGTAATCCTGTTCCAAAGGCATGCCGCAAATCTGGTTCAGCAACATTTTTGCAAGTCTCAAACCGTTTTCAGCCTTTGTCAAGGTCATTTCAGCCTCGTTGAGTTTCACTTTGACTTTCAGTTGGTCTGCCTTGGTGGCAAAACCCTCTTGAAACAAAGCCTCCACATTGGTATCCGTTTTTTGCAACAGGCTGAGATATTCCTCTGCCAGTTTCTTCTTGCTTTGCAATGAAACAACCCTCCAATAAGCCTCATCAACCTGAATCAATAAATTTATTTTGGAGTTCTCATCACCCAAAGTCGCAAGTTCTTCCAAGGTTCCTGCCATTCTATACATTTCCAAAATCTTTCCGCCCATGAATATAGGCTGGGTAAAGCCTATTCCTGCCACGAAAACATTCTGCATATCGAACTCCATGGCTTCTTTCGGCAACAAGGCATAATCCTTAGGCTGAATTTTGTCCGGATCGGTCAACGGATTGAATGGTTTCCCATTTGCATCGACCGGAAGCGTAACCGTTCCCCCACGACCATTTGGAAAATCCGCTGTAAGCATTTGATCCAATCTCATTGTGAAAGAACCATCTGCCGCTTTACTGCCCACAGGCAACAAAGCGTCCTCTGCAAGCAAGGATATATTCTTTGAATTGTACATATAAGCTCCCGTGGCATTGAAATTCGGCAGGAATTGCGTAAATGCCGCCTTTCTTGTCTGCTGAGCCTGCAAGAGCCTTTCATTTGAAATGCTTACGCTTTTGTTATGTTTCAATGCCATGCTTCTGCAACTATATATCGTCAGACTGCCCTGAGCCGCAACAGTCGAAGCGAAGAGAGAACACAAGCATAAGGCAAAGCCCATAAAGATGTTTTTCTTCATAAAACAAACACGTTAACTGCTTTTGACATCAAAATTTTCACCTAATATCGTACCACCAAGACGAATTATTGTTCATTTGAATGAATTTTTCACACGCTTGTTTCGTACAAAGGATATATACGGAGATTTCATTCAAAGGATACATCGCTTCCTCCTCTAATCCACGCTCACCATCGGAAAAGAAACCTACCTTGTTTCTTCCAAGAGTTCGCGATTGACTTCCAAGGGGCTGTACTTGCGATCCGAACTGCATTTATCCGTAAATACATTGCTTTTTCCGCAAACGCATGAAGTTCTGTCGCCCGTCATGGGATCGACGCTGGCACAACTGCGTTTGAACTGACCGTTTTTCTTGAGAAACATCTTGATACCTATAAAGCAAAAGCACAAGGCAAGAAGAATTACCGTTACCACGGCGACCAATAACAGTGTTTTCATGTCTTTATTCTTTATTTTTTGTGTCTATGATAATGGTTGTCGGTCCGTTGTTGACCAATTCTATCTGCATATCGGCTCCGAACACTCCGGTTTTGACCTCTTTGGGGAAGCCTTTCTGCATTGAAGAAACAAATTTCTCGTACATAGGTTCGGAAAATTCAGGTTTGGCTGCTCTGAGGTAGCTCGGGCGATTGCCCTTCTTTGTGCTTGCATGGAGGGTGAACTGACTCACAATCATCAAATCCCCGTTCACGTCCTCGACAGAGAGATTCATCACGCCGTTTTGGTCATCGAAGATACGCAATCGGCGTATTTTGCCGCTTAACCACTCTATATCCTCCTCCGTATCGCTGTCCTCTATGCCCAAAAGCACCATCAGTCCTTCACCTGTTTCGGAATAAATCCTGTCATCTATTCTTAGAACGGCTCGCGTTACCTTTTGTATTACTGCTCTCATGCTTTTCTCCCTATTTTGTTTGCCATTGCGGCATTTGAACTTCCTCTCCGTTGACTATATTCACGTAATTGGCATAGCGTTCCGGTGAAATTTCGCCTTCTTCCACCGCTTTCTTTATCGCACAGCCCGGTTCGTGAATATGGGTACAATTATAGTATTTGCAATTCGCAAGCCTCGCTCTCATTTCGGGGTAATATCGTGCCACTTCTTCGGCTTTGAAGTCCACCATTCCGAAAGACCGTATCCCCGGAGTGTCGATTATGTCTCCACCGAAAGCCAAAGGATACATTTGTGCAAAGGTCGTGGTGTGCCGTCCTTTGAGATTACTCAAAGAAACGGCTGATGTCTTCAAATCGAGTGAAGAATCCAGAGCATTGACCAAGGCACTCTTGCCTACGCCGGAGTGTCCCGACAGCAAGGAAGTTTTGTTTTGAAGTATTCGTTCGAGTTTTTCCAACCCCGTTTTTTCGATTGCCGAGGTTTCGATGCAGTTATAGCCTACGTTTTCGTAGATCGACTTCATGTAATCGGCGTATTCTCTAATCTCATCATCGTAAAGGTCAATCTTATTGAAAACAAGAACGCATGGAATATTGTATGCCTCGCATGTAAGCAGAAATCTGTCTATGAAACCGGTACTTGTACGTGGCAGAACGGCGGTTACGACCAACAAGGCTTGATCCATGTTGGCTGCAATGACGTGTGTTTGCTTTGAAAGCTTGGTTGCCTTTCTTATTATATAATTCTTGCGATCCTCGATGCCGCATATCAAGCCATAGGCATTCGCCTGCGAGGGGAGAAACTCCACTCTGTCGCCCACCGCCACCGGATTGGTGGACTTTATGCCGCTTATCTTGAAGCGACCCTTTATGCAGCATTCGTATTCTCTGCCTTCCGAATCCCTGACCGTGTAATGGCTGCCGGTATTCCTGACGACCGTACCTTTATTCATCGTTTCATTTGTTTTGAACACCGCTTGCATGTTCGCCATCTGCGTTTGCGGAAGGTTCATTGCCCAAAAGAACAGTCTCTATATAGCTTTTGAGAGCTTCTTTTCCCATGGCACCGGTCAGAATTTGCGGATCCTTGCCCATTGGGGCAAAGATGATTGTCGGAATACTGTTTATGCCGATTTCTTTCGCCAATTCCTTATGTTTATCCACGTTCACCTTATAAACATATATCCTTCCCGCATATTCCCTTGCCAATTCCTGCAAAGGTTTCTCCACCAGCTTGCATGGCTTGCACCAATCGGCATAGAAATCCACTATTGCAGGCTTGTCTCCGAGGTAACTCCACGAAAGAGAGTCCTTTTCATAGTTTGCAACCTTGCTCAGAAATTCCTTTTTACCTATTTCAACAGGTTTCTTTTGGGAAAAAGCAACTGTCGATACGCACATTAAAAGTGCCAAAAGTGTAATTCGTAACATTCTCTTCATTATCTGTTTTCTTTTTTCGGCTTTTTGCCATTCGCAAAATTTGTAAGCATCCAAGCCTTTCTTTCAAAGGAAAAGCGGCATTGCTCAATAAATTCTTATCAAACCGTAATCGTTGCCGTTAAGTACGAATGTATAATCCCCCGAGGGTATCTCCTCTATTACATACCTGAAATTCTTCGCACAGAAGCAGGTCTCGTTGCCCTTCGAAGGTTCTTCGTCAACGATTATGCGACCATCTGCGACCATCGCCTTTACTTTCATTTCGGCAGAATTGCATGCCACCGGCATATTGTTGCGTTTTATTTCCATTCTATTGTCTCCTATCCAACGATAAACCGTCGTCGAATGCTTGGAAAGGGTTTGAAGGTTTTCCCCTTTCTGCATACAATCGGACAATACATCGACTTTGACTTCCAAATCACCTGATGAATTTGTCGAACAGGAAACGAAAAACAATATCGCAAAGCATAACGACACTGCATAAGTAATTCTTCTTCGCATAAAACTGATATTGCACATTGGTTTACCGACAAACGAACGAAAAGTCTTATTATTGTTCACATTAGTGGTACAAACAATAAAGCCGCCCTTTGTCGAGCGGCTTCGTTCCCTTATTTTTCCGAGGTCTCTTCCAGAGTCGAACTGGAGTAAACGGTTTTGCAGACCGGTGCCTAACCTCTCGGCCAAGAGACCTTGTATATTTGCGTTTGCAAAGGTACGACTTTTTGTTCAATTACCAAACTTTCCGTAAACTTTTTCAGTCTTTTCCTGCTTCAAATCTCGAAAAGGCTCTTGCAGAACAATCGCCTGTCTTTATCTGTCTTCGTGATACTCAACCGATAAGGCTTACGAATTTATCGTAAAGTTGTTTGCTTACGACCTTCAAGTCTATTTCCTTGCCGAGTTCCTTTTTCATGGAAGTTACACCTTTATCCGTGAAGCCGCAAGGATTGATATAATCGAAGTATTCGAGTTCCGTATCGACATTGAGTGCAAATCCGTGCATGGTTATACCGCGTGAGGCTTTTACCCCTATGGCACATATCTTTCTCGCCTTTGAACCGTGAGCATCCAACCATACTCCCGTCGCCCCTTTCAACCTTTCGCATTTTATGGAATAGTCGTCCATAAGCCTTATAACGCTTTCTTCTATCGTCTCTATATAGGTTCGCAATGTCAGCCCCAAAGAATCTATATCCAAACTCGGATAACCGACTATTTGACCGGGACCGTGGTAAGTTATATCCCCGCCTCGGTTTATGTGATGGAAGGAAGCGTTTATCTTCTTCAAGAATTCTTCGTTCGCCAAGAGATTAGACTCCTTGCCATGCTTGCCGAGAGTATATACATTGGGGTGTTCGCATACTATGAAGTCCTGCGATATACTGCCTTCGGAGAGTAATTTTCGCCTTACCTTGTCATTGAAAATCGTTTCCTGCTCCTGCAAAGCGGAATCATAATCTTTCAATCCCCAATCAATGAAATTGATTTCCATCTTATTTGTAATGTTGTTTTCTCAAGCCTTTCGACCAACGTTATGAAGAAGAAAATATTGTTTCTTACACCCTTCTGGAAACCGGTTCCTTGCAGAGACTGAGTTGAATCGCCGAAAGAAAAAAATTACTACGCCGATTGACGAAATTCTTTCGGCGTTTCGATATGAGGTTGATATACAAGAGTGTTTTCAAAGGACTTTCGGCTTGATTTTATCGGATCGCATACGTTTTGTGAAAGCTGTGCGTTTTTCTTGGTGTAAAGTAAAAATTGTATGAAGTTGTCGTATTTTGTGAGGAGGAAGTATTCCTATATATTCATATTGTGTTTCGTGGCGGTGTATCTTCTATTTCCGAGTGCCAATCCGGTGGGAGATGCTTATTCGAACGCCTATTCCTCTTTATGGGGTGAGGAGATGTTTCGTCCGCATCATCTTTTGTATTGTTTTTATGGCAGAGTATTGTTGCAGGTGTTCGGGTGGGCGGATGTGGAGCCTATTTTGCTGTTGCAATATGCGAATGCCTTGGTGGCGGGTGGCTGTCTCTTAGTGTTGCGTCGCATGATTAAAAGGGTAAATGCCGATGAGGTTTTCCTTTCGGCAGCGGTTGCTTTCGGCGGTTCTTGTTTCGGGGTCATGCGATTTGCAACAGATAACGAATGTTATGTGGTTCCGTTGCTTTTTTCTCTGCTTGCAATGTATTATGTGCAGGTTTTTCTTGTAAGAAACTCGTTTGACAGGGTGGTGAAAGCCGCCGTATGTATTTCTGCGGCTTGTTTGTTTCATCAACTCTCCATACTTGTTTGGCTTTGTATCTTCATGATGTTTTTATTCGACAGACATAAGAAACATCTCTTGATTTTCCTTTCCATAAGCCTTTCTGTGCCTTTCGCTTATTTGATTGCAGCATACGGAGTCGATGGCGAGTTGTCTTTGATTGGCACCATGGAATTTGCATTGCATGATTACCTGAGCGGAGAGGCCGGAATGCCGGAATTGAAACAGGTTGTCATGTTGACGGCTGTGGGTTTGGTTCGCAGTTTCGTGCAGATTCACGGCTATGTGTTCGACTTGTTCGCTTCTCATACCGTAATCTGCGTCGGTGTCGCTGTGATTGTTTTGATATTTATGGCTTTGGGCGTTGTGGCTTTGAGAAAAATAAAAAGAAGAAGACTGAAACTGTTTCAGGACAGACGTTTCGTGAGAATGCTATGGGGTATTTTGATACTTACCGTCGCTTTTGCAGCTTTCTCTAACGGCAATGCCGAGTTCATGGTCATCATTCCGTTTGTATCGATAATGCTGTATGCTTATTACTTCGATGGTTCGAAGCCTTTGATTTGGTTTTCTGCCGGCTTGTTCGTATGGAATATGTGCTTTGCTCTTTACCCGAACAAGATGTTCCGCTTTGAACCCGATGAGGAATTGGCTGAATTGACGAGGCAATACCCGGAAGCCGTTTTCGTGTTGACGAATAAACCCATGGTGGAGAACATTTGCCTGTATAAATTCGGAGGAAATAATTCTGCATGCCTGTTGCATGCTCGGAAATATACGAAACAGCAATACTTGAAGGATAAAAAAGAGGGCAGAACCATAATAACGGACGTTCCGAATGCCGTGAACGCTTTAAGCCGTGCCGAACTGACGGAGAAGATAAGTTATCGTTTCGATGATGTCGCCGATAAGGAATTGTTGTTCGGCTTCGAGTCTCCGAAATGCAAAAGAAGCGTTTATAAGTTGTAGGTTACGGCAAAAGGATATAACTTTGCAGTTCGAGAAAAAGATAAATGCGTATGAGGGAATTGGTGATGGCAACCCACAACAAGCATAAGATTGAGGAAATAGAGCGTTTGTTGCAAGGGAAAGTGAAAATCATAAGTCTTAAAGACTTGGGTTGTAAGGATGAAATACCGGAAACGGGCAGTACATTGAAGGAAAATGCTCTTCAAAAGGCAAAATACGTTTGGGATAAGTACGGAAAGGATTGTTTTGCGGACGATACGGGGCTTATGGTCGAGGCTTTGAACGGAGAACCGGGCGTTTATTCGGCTCGTTATGCAGGGGAAAAATGCAGTTTCGAGGATAACATGAACTTGTTGTTGGAAAACATGGAGGGAAAAACCGATCGCAATGCCTGCTTCGCAACGGTAATCTGTCTTATTGAAAACGGGGAACCTGTTTTCTTCGAGGGCAGATGCGAAGGCTGCATTCTGACTGAGAAATACGGCAAAGGCGGGTTCGGTTATGACCCGATATTCATGCCGAAAGGTTACGGGGAAAGTTTTGCGGAACTCAGTATGGAGGAAAAGAACAAAATCTCCCACAGAGGTAAAGCCACAAAAAAATTGATCGAGTATCTTTTGAAATAAACGGAAGAATGGAAAATTTGGAAGACTTCAAACAAGAGGTGGTTTCGCAAGTTGCGAAATTTATGTGCGTTGCAGCTTTGACGGCACCGAAAGCAAGAGGAGTGAACAACCTGCTTATCAAGGTGGCAGAGGGTGAAGACATAAAGAAATTATCGGACAAATTGGAGGAATTGTATATCGCAAGCGGTCAGGAGTTCTTGCACAGAGACGCTTTGAACATTCTGCAAGGTCAGGCGGTGGTTCTGATAGGCAGCAAGGTCGCTGCACTCGGTCTCGATTGCGGTTATTGCGGTTATACGACCTGCCAAATGAAGAATGAAGCATCGCCGCTCACTCCGTGCTTCTTCAATGCAAATGATTTGGGTATTGCGGTCGGCAGTGCCTGTAATAAGGCGGCTGATTGCAAGGTGGACAGTCGTGTTATGTTCTCCGTGGGTTTGGCGGCGAAGAACTTGGGAATGCTTGCGGACTGTCCGACCGTGCTTGCGATAGCTTTGTCGGCGAGTGAGAAGAGTATATTTTTCGATAGGAAATAAGGAATAAAGGATAAAGACACACAAAAGATATGTTACAACTTAATTTTATACGGGAAAACAAAGACTATGTCATCGAACGCTTGAAGGTAAAGCACTTCAAGAACGTCGAGCAGGTAATCGAGGATTTGCTTGAAGCGGATAACACAAGACGCAGCGTTCAAACGGAGTCTGACAAAATCAAAGCGGAATCCAATGCGATTGCAAAGCAAATCGGCATGTTGTATAAGCAAGGCAAGAGCGATGAAGCAGAAGCATTGAAAGCAAAAACAAGCGAATACAAGAATAAAGAAAAGCAACTCTCCGAGCAACTCTCCGAAAGCGAGGAGAAAATCAAGGCTTTGCTTCTTTCGATACCCAACCTTCCCAACAAAGACGTACCCGAGGGATTCGGAGCAGAGGATAACGTGGTGGTAGTGCAAAAGGGAGAAATGCCGAAACTCGATTCCGATGCCAAACCTCATTGGGAACTTTGTTCGGAATACGACATCGTCGATTTCGATTTGGGAAACAAGATAACGGGAGCAGGGTTTCCTGTGTATAAAGGCAAAGGGGCGAAATTGCAAAGAGCATTGATAAACTTCTTTTTGGACGAAGCCATGAAAGACGGCTTTACCGAGGTTCAGCCTCCTTTGATGGTTAACGAGAACTCCGCAATGGCGACAGGACAACTGCCTGACAAGGAAGCACAGATGTACGTCATTCCGTTGGATAACTTCTACATGATACCTACTGCGGAGGTTCCTGTAACCAATATATTCAGAGACACCATTCAAAAGGAGAAAGACCTTCCTTTGCAATATTGTGCGTATTCTCAATGTTTCCGACGCGAAGCCGGTTCTTACGGAAAAGATGTGCGAGGATTGAACCGTCTGCACCAATTCGATAAAGTGGAGATAGTTTGCATAGATACACCGGAACATTCTTACGAACAACTCGAAGTGATGAAAGCCCACGTCGGAGGATTGTTGGATAAGTTGGAGTTACCTTACAGAATATTGCGTTTGTGCGGCGGAGACATGAGCTTTACCTCTGCAATAACATACGATTTCGAGGTTTGGTCTGCCGCACAGAAACGTTGGTTGGAGGTAAGCAGCGTTTCCAACTTCGAGACATACCAAGCGAACAGATTGAAGTTGAGATATAAGGATAAGGACGGCAAAACAAAATTGGCACATACTTTGAACGGCAGTGCTTTGGCTTTGCCTCGTGTGGTTGCAGCTTTGTTGGAGAACAACCAAACACCGACCGGTATCGATATACCGAAAGCATTGCAAACTTATACCGGCTTCGAGAAAATCGATTAGAAGAAATACCGAAGCCGTTTCGGCGAATGCACCGATTGGGATAAGAAAAAGATTCGGGCTGAAATCATGTATGGATTTCAGCCTTCTTTATTGCCTTTACTCCGGAGTTTATCCGGATTGGCGACAATGATAAGGATTACACCGTAGATGCCAACTGTTGACTTTTTTTGAGGATACAAGACGCACAGGGCATAAACGAGAGAGGCAAAAGTTCTCTTTTCCTCGCTTGTGCTTGAAAATATCTTCTTATCTTCCGGAATTGCGACACGATATGACTGATTTATATTGTGTGATTGATAAAATTTTGAACACAAACCACTATTCTGTTAATCTCGGAGTAACAAAGTGAACCCATCGGTTTTGCGGGAAAATATTCCTAACCGGAGTTAAATCCGAGAAAAACCGACAACTTTTCGAGAGGGTTTCAAGCCTTCCCGAGAAAAAACGGCGTTTTTTCTGAAGAAAACGAAGTCTTTTGACTCGAAAGACTTCGTTTTAGCATTGCTAACTCTTCGTTTTCTTGAAAAAAGACGGCGTTTTTCGACCGTCAAAACGCCGTCTTTTTCCGGTCGGTTTTCGATATGTTTGCAAGGTATTGAAATACAATCTTTTGCTTAACTCTTGAATACTCGAAAAATTTCGAGTAAACTCCCTCCGGCGGAAAATTCGTGAGCTATGAAGTTAAAAGAATTGAAAATCGTTAATTTGCAATGCTTCCGAAAGGGCTGAAATGATAAAGAATGTAAAGAGGGTATAGGGGCATTTTGCGAACACAGATAACACGGATTGAAAAGATACTCTCTATTTTTTCTGTTTTAGTGATGGAAACAGCGAAAAAGATTGTATCTTTACAGTAGTGAAATTTTAATGTGGCGTAATTATGACAAAATCAAAATTCGGCAAACCACTGTGCCGATCAATAATGGCAGTGGCAATGATGATGCTTTCGCTCCAAGCGATGGCTCAAGACTTTGCCTACACCCATCATGAGAAAACACTCTACTACAACATAACTTCCGGTAATACGGCTGAGGTAACGTATTATGCTGATGATTATTTGGGAATCAATTACGTAAGTGGCAATCTTGTCATACCGTCAACTATAACCCGAAACGGTACAACGTATAGCGTTACTTCCATCGGAGAGTATGCGTTTAAGAATTGCAGCGGTTTGACATCGGTAACCATACCGAACAGCGTTACTTCCATCGGAGAGTATGCGTTTGAGAATTGCAGCGGTTTGACATCGGTAACCATACCGAATAGCGTTACTTCCATTGGAGATGGTGCGTTTGCCTATTGCAGCGGCTTGACATCGGTAACCATACCGAACAGCGTTACTTCCATAGGAAATAGTGCGTTTTGGCGTTGCAGCGGCTTGATATCGGTAACCATACCGAACAGCGTTACTTCCATTGGAGATGATGCGTTTGCCTATTGCAGCGACTTGACTTCAGTAATCATACCAAACAGCGTTACTGCCATCGGAGGGGGTGCGTTTTACGGTTGCAGCGGTTTGACTTCGATTACCATACCGACCGGCGTTACTTTCATCGGAGGGGGTGCGTTTAGTGGTTGCAGCGGTTTGACTTCGATTACCATACCGACCGGCGTTACTTTCATCGGAG
>ERZ1026898.216-NODE-216-length-38551-cov-83.783198_pt1 | contig 38551 bp, 43 predicted proteins | sample MGYA00380178_ERZ1026898 | MGnify/ENA primary metagenome ERZ1026898 (study PRJEB33269, sample SAMEA4719814) | human gut metagenome | biome: human-associated habitat; feature: organic feature; material: feces | place: Cameroon | collected 2013-10 ...
TGATAACGAAAACCGGAACACTGATAACGAAAACCGGAACACTGATAACGAAAACGCTGCTTCGGATAACGGAAGAGCATCTTTTGATGCCGAAACCGCGAAGGAGTTCATCCGGTCGTACACGTCGCTCCGGCGGGTTGTGGAAGAGCGGGCGAAGGCATACCAGAACGCGATAAAGGCCGACGATCCAAACTACGACTACCAGACAGAAAGCAAGTGGATCTCCAGAGCGGAGCAGGAATTGAGGGCAGGCGAGGCACAATTCAAGGAAGCACAAAGGGTTGACAGGCAAGCCCGCGCGGAAAAGAAGCGGCCGCGTTCGGTCAAAAGCACGAAGCGCGACATTATGCAGCTGTTCAGCACGGACCGGGCGAACCGCACGGACGTGGAGCGGGTGCTCAACCGGAACATCGGAGAGATGATGGCGCAGGGGGAGATCGTCGCGGAAGCACTGGATGACGCGGAAGAAAGCGCTGCGGCCAGAAATGCACGGAAAGATAAGATGAGAGAATCGCAGGAGAACGACCGGCGGGAGACGGAACGGCTCCGTGCGCGGGAAAATCTCGGAGCGGGACAGCGATTCGTACCGAACAAAAGCTCCGGGGAGGTATACCGGGACCTTATGGGCAAGGGTAAATCCGAGGTGAAGGTGCAGAGGACAGGCTTCCTCAAGGGAACGCCGAAGGAATCCACTTTCAAGGCAGAGGTGAAGCCTACGCCGATCGGCGGCTACTACGAGGCGACGATCTTCCACGACGGACACAAGGCAGACACACTTGTCCGGGCGCTGAAGGAGACGGCGGCGCGGGACGCTGCGGAGGAAGTCATCACGCTGGCCAACAAAAACTTTTCCGAGGAGAACTACCAGCGAGCGAAACAGCACGAAGCGGAGAAAACCGCGGACGAGGATGCGCGGATCGCCGAGTTGTTCGGAGATTCCGAAGAACTGGCCAAGCAGGAGCTGACAGACAAAACCGTGGAGAAGCTGACCGAGAAGGGCCGGGCAGACGAAGCCAAGGAATACGCGGCGAGGGAGACGATCAGCGCCACGACGGAAAAGGTCACGTCCGAGGTCATAAAGGCCGAGCGGAATTACCGCGAGGACTTTGAGAAAATCACGAGCGGGGCTATGCGGATGTTCGTGAATGCCGGGGACACGGTGCGCCGGATCGCCAAGGCTACGGGAAGCAAGAGCCTGGAGGGATACTATTTCAACGCCGGGGCTTACTCCCAGCGCGCGGGAAACTGGATCGCCAAGGGCGGCGCGCGTACCGACATCGACGGCCACAGGATCGGCGCGAGCCTTGCGGATACCCTTGCCCCGATGCGGAAGAATGAGACGAAGTACCGCGATTTTCAGCTCTATCTTCTGCACATGCACAACGTGGACCGCATGAAGTACGACAACAGCGGCGAGCTGGAGCGGATCAAGGAAAATCTCCGCTGGGTAAAGGAGAAATACCCGGAGCTCCGGGAGCTGTCGAATGAAGAGCTGCGCCGGATCGCAAACAGCGACAGCGATTCACCGGTCGTAAGCCAGGCGGCGCACGAGATCTATCTTGCGGCGCACAACGGCGAGGCGCCAAGCCTTACGTCCGTAGCGGAGGGCGCGGCCTACGCGCTGGAGCTGGAACGGCAGCGGGCCATTGTGGAAAAGCAGGGCTTGAAGCCGGTGTTCGGATACGACGTAACGGCGGACGATTCCCAGACGGCGGCGCAGCTTCTCGAAGCAAAGAACCCGGAGTTCAAGGAGTGGGCGAAGGAGGTCTACAGGTATTCGGACGATCTCATCCGCTACCGCGTGGAGGCAGGGCTCATTACGCCGGAGTTTGCGGCTGCGCTGAAAAAGCGGTATCCGCACTACATCCCCACATTCCGAGAAGAGGGGACGAACAGCAAGAGAGCCAGAAGCGCACGGCGGAACGGCGGCATCGTCGTATCGAACGCCATCGGGCGGGCCGTCGGCAGCGACGGCGTGCTCCTGCCGCTGCACACGGCGCTCTCCCGAAAGACGGTATCCACGATGCGGAACGCCGGTCTAAACCAGTTCGGCCTTGCGCTGGTGCGCGAGTACGACGGGAACACGAAAGCGGCGGAGAAGTACATCTGGAACGTTGCGGAGAGCGAGTACACGCCGACGGAGGCCGCCATCGAGAGCGACGAGGACTACAAGCCGGTATTCGAGAACATCTTTTCGGTGAAGGATAACGGCAAGGCCTACGACATCACGATGGACGAGGGGCTCACAGCGGCCATGAAAGCCTTTGAGCCGGACAGGTTCGCAAACTACGGCGCGGCAAAGGCGATGAAGAAGCTGAACGATCTATTCAAGGCGCTCTGCACCGGGTACAATCCGTTCTTCATGGTAAGAAACGGTGTGCGAGACTGGCAGGACGCGGGGTTCTACTCCACGGACTGGAAGACGTGGGAAAAGATGTACTGGAGCGCATGGAACCAAATCCGAAAAAACGGTGAGATCTGGCAGCAGTACAAGGCGCTGGGCGGCTCCTACGCCTCCATGCTGGATTATACGACCGGCATGGTGAAGGAACCGAAGAATCTGATCGGAAAAGCTGCGGCAAAATATGAATCGCTGGGACAGGCTATTGAAGCGGCTCCCCGTCTTGCGGAGTTTATGACCATCCTTGCCAATAAGGGCGGGACCAAGACGGCGGACGGAGTGAAAACCGGGAAATTCACGCAGAGCGATCTCATGGAGGCGATGCTTGGCGCGGCGGACATCACGACGAACTTTGCCAGAGGCGGCAGCGTCACAAAGGCACTCAACCGGTATCTCGTGCCGTTCCTCAACCCGTCCATTCAGGGCTTTGATAAGTTCATCCGGAACGCTACGGAGACGCGCAGCGTGAAGGCGGCAGGCTCACTCATTCTGAAAGCGGCATTGATGGGAATCGCCCCGGCCTTGCTCAACGCGCTGGCGTACCGCGACGATGACGAATGGGACGATATCCCGGCAAACACGAAGGCAAATTATTACCTCATCAACTTCGGCAATGGGATCTGGCTGAAAATCCCGAAGGGACGCGCCATTGCGGTATTGAGCACGGCGGCGGTATACGGGAAAGAGAAGCTCGACGGCGAGGACGTGAAGTTCTCCGACGTGTTTGAGGTCATAAAGAGCAACATTGCTCCCACGGACATTTTCAACCAGAATATTGCTACCGCGTGGACGCAGACGAAGCTCTTCAATCCCGACAACCCCGGCACGACGTGGTACGGCGGGAACATCGAGAGCGACCGTCTGCAAAACTACCGGCCGGGCGAGCGGTACGACGAGAAAACGGACGAGCTCTCCAAATGGATCGGAAAAACGTTCAACCTGTCGCCGAAAAAGATCAACTATCTGCTCGACCAGTACTCCGGCGTGATCGGCGACATTCTGCTGCCGCTGATGACACCGGCAACCAATGCAGCAAGCAAACTTCTGGCTGCGCCAATGGCGGCGTTCACCATCGACACAACGAGCACCAACAAGACCACGGGCGAGTACTACGATCTTCTGGACGATCTCAAGTACGACGCGAACGACGGCGACATCGGAGCGGGCATCACGCGGAAATACGTTTCTCATGCCGGCGACGAGGTGAACGACTACTACCAGCAGATCCGCGCGATCCAGAACGACAAGAACCTTTCCGACGGCGAGAAAAACCGGCTTGTCCGGGCGCTGAAGGCGCAGCTCATCGAGCGGCAGAAGGAGATCATCGCGCAGGCTGAGCCGTACCGCGAGGCGGTGAACGACTATCTCAAGGCGCACCCGGAGCTCTCGACCGACAACGACGCGGCCATCGCCGAGTACGCCGAGCTGTACGGCATCACCGAGGACCAGGCGGAGAGCCGCATGGACGCCATCGTTTACCGCGAAGCAAACCGCGAGGTATTCGGCGCGGAGTATGCGCTGCGGACCTACAACGCGGACGTCTACGACAAGGCCCGCACCGCGTATGCCAAGGGCGTTTCCTACGACACCTACTATGACTACTACTTTGCCACAAAGGAGATGCACGCCGACAAGGACGAGAACGGCAAGAGCATTTCCGGATCGAAGAAGGCAAAGGTCGTGGAGTTCATCAACTCGCTCGATATTCCGCCGGAGCAGAAGGACGCCCTTTATGTTGCCGCCGGGTACACAGCGAAGAGCGCGAGGAATCAGAAGTGGAACGGCGGATCGGGCGGCTCCGGAGGCCGGCGCGGAAGAGGAAAGAGGACGGCGCTCAAGGCCCCGACGCCGAAAGCGCCGGAGATCATCATCCCGAGGTCCGGCACGGCATCCTCCGCGAAGGCGGGCGGAACATCCAAAACGCCGAAGGTGAGCGGGAACGTGATCGCAGACTTCACGAAGACGGCGAGCGGGACGGACATTCAGAAAGCCGTGACGCAGGCCAAGAGGAAGGCGCTCAAGGCAGGAAACCGGACGGTGTACGTCGAGGAGGGCAGCCCGATCGACTACTTCCTCAAGTACGGAAAGCTGCCGAGCTTGAAGTAAAAAAAGGCTCCCCGAAAGGGGAGCCGGACAAAGCGCAGAAAACGCGCCTTGTGACGCTTGCAGCGTGTGCCACCACGGGCGCTCCGAAAGAAAGGAGCGGCTATGCAGTTAAGCGATCTTACGCGGCCGGAGGCGGAATACTTCCGGCAGGAATGCAATTTCACGCCGACAGAGCGCAGGGTCTTTGATCTACGGGTATCGGACAAAAGCATCGTCGAGGTGTGCATGGCGTTGAGCCTGTCCGAATCGGCGGTGAACCGGAAGATCCGGTGCATCAAGGCCAAAATGGCGAGAGTTTAGCGACAGTTTCCCGCAGCGAAAGAGGGAGCTTCCCGACAGGGCGGCTCTCTCTTTTTATGCGATGATTGTCTTAGACACCGGAGCGCTACGGTGGAAATTTTTAAGGAGGAATCATCATGGAATACGCAAGCAAAGCTACGGGCGGGACCGCTCTCGGACTGGGTAAGTAAGCGTTGCCCATAGAACCTTTGCCGTTTGACTAACGGGGTGCTGTATGTTATAATCAATCCGAGAGCTGTATACGGAGGGGTTATATCATGGTCGAAGTTAAATGCGTCAAGGGATATGAAGGGTTGTATATCATCGATAATCTCGGAAATGTAGTTTCACTTCCGAGGCAAAACGGGAGATTTTTTCTGAATCAGTACAGAATGCTGACGCCGCATAAAAACAAATTCGGATATTTGCAAGTTGCTCTCACAAAGAACAACAAAACCAAAACCGTTTTACTTCATCGACTGATTGCAGAACATTTTATCGATAACCCTAATAACTATCCTTGCGTAAACCACAAAAATGGGCTCAAAGACGACAACAGAATTGAGAATCTTGAGTGGTGTACGAAGTCTGAAAACACGCTGCATGCCTTTAACAATAATCTTGGAGGATTTCGAGACAGAGCAATCGGAAGCGTAAAAGCCATCAACGAGAAAACGATCTACAGGAAAATCGTGTTGATAGATAAGGATGGCAAAGAATACGTATTCGACTGCACGAGGAAGGCGGCGGAGTTCATCGGAACAAACAACGACGAGGTAACAAGGGCCATTCGCAAAAACCAGAGGGTATGCGGATATAAAGCATACGGAGAAAAATGCGAGTACGGCGCTAACGGGGAAACCTAAACCGAAAGGCATGGCAATCCCGTGGGAAGTCTCTCAAATGGAGAAACCTGTATCGACTATTCCTCAGAAGGGAAGTAGGGCGGATTTAGTCACCGTTCGAAACGGGTTCACTCGGAAGAGTTAAGAGATAGTCAGTGCACACGGAAACGTGTGAGTACACGATCGCAGGAACTGCCGGCTGGCTGCTCAACGGCGGTCTCGGCAATCTCTTCGGCGGTCTCGGCAGCAACGGCGTGGTAGCTCCCGCTGTCGCCGGTCTCGCCGCGGGCATGGCGAGCCAGAAGTGCGGCGACGACGCCAACGTCTCCCGCTATGAGCTCAACCAGACCCAGACCATCGCGCAGAAGGACATGGAGATCGCCTACTGGCGCGGACAGGACGAGACGAACCGCAAGATCACGGACGCCTACACCAAGCTCGAGAGCCGCATTCTCGGCCTTGCCGGTGAGGTGCGCGCGAACAAGGAAGAGCAGGCCGCTCTGAATCTGCAGCAGGCCGTCTACAACGGCACGAACACCGCCGCCGTCGGCTGCATACAGGGGCAGATCGCGCAGCTCCAGAGCCTTACGAAGCTCATTGTCCCGAATAGCTCCTGCTGCCCGGGCTGGGGCGAAGTGACCGTCAAACCGGCGACCACGACCGCGAGCGCCTGACACATCGACGGGCGGGGGAGGTGACATTCCCTCCCCTGCCTGATCTATAAGGAGGATATGACTATGGTTTCATATACAGAGCTGCAGACGCGCCTTGCGAGGTTCGTTGACGCGGAAATGCTGCCGCACATGACCGGCGGGAAGAAGATCCTGCTCGGCGGATACGCGGCTCTCGCTACAAAAAACGCCGCCGGTATGCTGCAGGCGGCGAAGGACAAGCCGCTCGTTGCCATGACCGGCGCGGTAAGCGCGGAGGGCGTCGATGTGGACGCGCTCTTTTCCGCTGTCAGCCCGTACATCAATGAGCCGGTAACGCTCTCGCTGCCTGTCGTCGGGGACTTCCGGCTGGACCGGTCGGACTGGGAAAAACTCTATCGATATCTGAAAGGAGAAATCTGAGATGCAGGAGATCAAATGCCTTATCAAAGATATGTGCTACGAGCTGGACGCTGCCGAGCACTACGCGAAGCACGCGATGAAGAACAAGGAGAACCATCCGGAGGTGGCCGAGACCTACGCCCACGTAGCGCGGGAAGAGCTGAACCACATGGAACTGTTCCACGCTGCCGCCGTGCGCATGATCGAGGAATCCGGCAAGACCGCGCCGGAGGGCATGCGCGCCATCTGGGAGTATGAGCACGAGAAGCTCATTGAGCGGAAGATGGAGATCCAGATCAAGCTCGGAATGTACGAGGGAAGATAAGAAAACAGAGCCGCTTATAACGGAACTGTATTACTGATGATTTTACTAATGAATTCGGGAAATGATTGTAATTTCAATACTTTTGCGCGGTAACTGATGGGTTCGATTCCCATTATCCGCTCCATGGGAAAACCCCTTGAAATGCTCAAAAAACGAGCAATTTCAAGGGGCTTTCTGCGTTTTGCCGTGCTGTTATTCTGCGCCGGATGGTATGGTAGATGTACGTTTTGGGGCGTTTTTTGACCCTTTTTTACTAACGGATTTACTAACGGAATAGAACCGGCGCATTTTCTTCGCGGCTCTGGAAAGATCTTTTTCCGAAAGCCGGAGATAAAAATCATGAACGGTTTTCCAGTCGCTCCAGCCGCCGTGCCGCATGGTTTCTTCCTCCGACCATCCGAGATGATAGGCGAGAGAAGCGAAGCTGCGGCGCAGACCGTGCAGGCCGACCTCCGGGAGATCGTTTGCGGCACAGATCCGGTTGATCTGCCGCCGCACGCCGTCGCCGAGCGGGCATATATCACCGTTGTGATCTTGCAGGATTTCCAGAAGCCGGGGTATCACGATGGGGACGACGCGCTGCGAGCGTGCGCTCTTGTTCTCTTCCCGGCGTATCCATTCGGCGGAGGATGTATAGACCGTAGCGCCGGAGACGGAGATCGTCTCGGCTTTGAGATCGATGTCCTCCGGGCGGAGCGCGAAGATCTCCGAGCGGCGGAGAGAGTGCAGCGCAAGGAGCGCGGGAAGCTCGACGGGGGTGTCGCGGATCGCGTCAACGAAGGTTAGTATCTGCGCATAGTCCAGCCACGGAGTATCGGCCTTTGGGACGACACCGAGATCCACGGAGTCAAACGGTATCTTCTGCTCCTTGCAGGCGGCGGCAACAAAGCCGAGCTCATTCTTCAGGGTTTTCTTTGCGACGCGCTGTGATTCTGACGCGACGGCGCGCGGCCAGTTTATAGAGCGGATATCCTTATCCATGCAGCCGGGAAAAGCGCTGTTGCGGATGCATTGATAGCTTCGCCTGGTAGACGGCGAAAGCATGGGACGGTCTTCCAGATACTTATCGAGGAGCTGCCCGAGCGTGAGCCGGGGGAGCGCCTTCTCCGCTTCCAGAAACCCGGCGCGGATGGCGAGGGCTTTGGTGCGGCATGCCTCCTCCGTGGGCTCGGTGACGTTCACGCCCTCGCGGCGGAGCTGAACCGTCCAGCTGCCGGAGGGGAGCTGCCGGGGAGCGGGGATCTTGAGCTTCTTTTCCTTTTCGCGGAGCTGCTTCTTTCCGCACCAGTTGCAGTACAGCGAGTTTTCCGGGATATCGCGCGAGCAGTTGCAGCACTTCATTCATTTTCTCCTTTGCGCTGCCGGTGGCGGCGGTATACACGGATGATGAAGAGGACGACCATAAGCGCGGCGATCGCAAAACAGACCATCGAGAACACCGCGACGAAGTTCCACTCGCCGCGGAAGAAACCGATATCCGCGCACCGAACGTCCAGCGTAACACACCAGATGACAACGACAAAGCAGAACACGCCGAGCATCAGAATGACGGTGCGGAGAAATTCGATATCCCGGACGGCGGATTCATACCGCGACTTCCAGTGGGAGGCGTCCTGCCGGGCAAGCTCCGTTTCCGCGCGGCCGCTCGGGGAGAGAATGCCGAAGGTTTCATCGAGCGAGACGTGCAGCTCCCGGGAGATGCGCACAACCGTATCCATGCTGGGGTTCGTGGATTTCGGGGAAAAGGCGTACTCCACGGTGCTCGGCGACAGATCGGCGGCTTCGGCAATGTCCGGGAAGGTGCGTGTACCCTTGGCCTCCCGCCAGCGGTTTTTCAGCACGTCCATTTCGTTCATGTTCTCCGTCCTTTCGTTATTTTCGGGGTGAACCGGGATATATTCATGTCGAAAAAGCTGAACTCCGGCTCGCCCGCAAAGCGTTCGGTTTCGGATCTTGCACCGGTCTGTTACGATACAGTCACAGCAGGGCGAGCGGGACGCCCTGCGGCAGACGTCCGGGGCGGGTCTGTGGCACGGCTTCCCCCGGGCGTTCGCCTACACTATAGCACTATCCGCGGCAGAACGGCACGGAAAATATATAAATTTGTAAGAATATACAAGAGAATAACCAGAAATGCAACAAAATGATAAGGGGGGAAGAAATGGAAGAGACGAAGATCGAGGAGATCGTGCGGATGCTGCGACGGATGGACATACGGCAGCTGCGGAGGGTGTACTTCTTCGTGCTGGGGATGATGTAGCAAAATGAACCCTTCGGAATTTCCGGAGGGTTCATTTTATCATGCGGGCATTCAATCGCTGCCGCGCCAGCGATACGCCCGGCGGAAACCGGCGTCCATAGCTTCGCAAACGGTGGAGACATATTTCTCGCCGGTTTCCGGGCTTATAAGGATTCGATCGTACTGTTGGTCGAAGGGAAGATGGAATATCTTCTCTCCTTCTCTTGAGATGTTGCATTTGATAACCGGATAGGAATCAAGATCGCGGGAGGGATAATTCTGCTCAAAGTCTATGTTCAGAGCGCGGGCGTACTGCTTGGCAACGTCCGAGAGCGGGCAAGTGGTTATAAGTAAGCCTTTGGGAGAGGAATCGGGATTTTCGATTCCGTAGCTCATGACGCTGCCGAACAGTTGAAAAACATGCTTTTCGTGAATCGTCTTTTCTTTTGCCCAGCGTTTGCATTGGATGATGAGTGTTTGCTCGCCTTTCTGCGCGATGAGATCACGGCACAAGTCATTCTTGCCATTCAGCGCGCCGAAGAATGATACCTTCCATCCGTTCATTTCGTAAAGATAACCGATGTACCGCTCAAAGTCTCGGCCAACTTGCCAGTTGCTGCGCGGCCTGCGCCGCCACCGGTCTAAAGCGAGCTGAAATTTTCTTTCGTCTGATAAGGATGCATACTCCGAATCGGAAAGCCAGTCGCGCAGCGAATCATGATCTTCGGAAGATTGAGAAGCTTCGCAAAGCTCGCTGGTAGTCAGATCGGCTATGGAGGATAACTGCGGGGAGATAGCCTCGTATGCAGCGATCTGATATTCAAGCGCTTTGACGCGCTGCACGAGCTCCCGCTTTTCTCTGGCTATACGTGCGACATCTTCAGATGCACGGACCGCGGGGCGCGCCTTAAGCAAAAGCTGATCAGCCAGCTGTTTATCGTAGAGAAAGTACAAGTCGGCAATCTGCCGCGCAATGTAAGGATATTCTTGAGATTTATCGTTTATGATCTCCTGTATGTCCCGGTCAAAAGCTTCTTTTTCCGCTTCGAGGTGGTGTTTTTCTGCGGATAATAAATCGAAACGATGATGTAAATTTGACTCTCGGAAATCGAGATCGACCTCCCGTGTCTTCAAAAGATCGCCCTTTTTCTGATACTCATCCTTTAGCTTTTTCTCAAAGATAGAACGACGCGCAAAAAGAAGATCCCTCATCTCCGACAGCTCTTTTGCGACTTCGGAGTGCTTCTGCTTCCACTCGTTGGCAGACGCCTTGTTACTTATCCAGAGACAGAAGAAGAGGAAGGACGCGATACCGAGAGAGATAATCACAGGATCGGACATAACAAACCCTCCTTGTTTTATACGCGGAGACAAGGAGAATATAGCAAAAGCTGCCGGAAAAGACAAGAAAAAGGAAGCGAATCATTTCGATTCGCTTCCTTTTTCTTTTTGCAGGGCGTTGTAGGACTCATAGACGTCATGGATGAATTGAAGAGCAGGGCGGATAGCGGATTCAGGCGTTTTCCGCAGGGCGTCAATGAATGCCAGTACCTCGGGCGAGGCGTCCCCTTTGGCGAGAGAACCAAAAAAGCGGGCACGATCTTCGTCCTCCGTGAGCTGCTCAAACATTTCTCCTTCGCCGGAACGGAGCCAGTCTTCGTTAACATCGAACTCACGGCAGATCAGCGAGATTGCGGCATCCGAAGGGGAAGTAATATCCAGATCCCAGTTGGATACGGCACCACGCGTAATGTGAAGACGATTTGCAAACTCTTGCTGCGTGAGTCCAAGAGCCTTGCGAAGCTCTTTTGTTCTGGTTGCTACGGACATAGGCAGCACCTCCTTTCGAGAGCACTATAACAGCAAAAGAAAGAAAATGCAATAGCCAAGCAACAAAATCCAAAAAATAGCTTGACAATAGCCACTCGCAAGCGTATATTTGCAATAGACAAGCAAAGGGGGGTGCGATTTGGATAATGAAAAACGGCTCTATAACATATGGAGCTGCATGAAGCAACGATGTAACAACCCAAAGCATACTGCGGCGGCATGGTATCACGATAGAGGGATTCGCGTATGCGATGAGTGGGAACACGATTTTGAGGCTTTCAAAGCATGGTCCTTGAAGAACGGTTATGCACCATCTTTGTCAATCGACCGAGTCGATCCGGACGGTGATTATAGGCCGGATAATTGCCGGTGGATTCCACTTGACGAGAACCGGAAACTGGCAAGGCGGCCTGCGGCGTGGCGAAAAAAAGAGACACGTGCATATGAAGTGTGGTACGTGGCGGGGTGCTCCGGGTGGGCTTTCGTAGAAAAGACTGGGCTTACACGCAAAGAGGCTAAGCAGTATTGCAAAGAGTGGGACGAAGAGGATTTAAAAAGGCGAATCAAAGAAGGCTGGAAGCCATACATCGCCGGTATGCGCGTTATTAGACCAAAAGAAAAAAGAAAACCGGGAGATCTTATCTTCTTTGAAAAAACTGAAGGAGGATTGGAACAATATGACGCCAGAAGAAAAAAGAGCAGCCGTAAGAGAAACGCTTGAGAATATCGAGCGAATGCTGAATAGGCTCGACATAGAGCAGCTGCGGAGGGTGTACTTCTTCTTGCTCGGGTTTGCCAGATAAGGAGGTGAGAACGTGAGTAACGAAATTAAAGAGATGATCGTGGACGCCGTGCGGAAGCTGGAGACGCTGCCGCCGATGCAGCAGAGTCTGTGCGTCGGGTTCGTGCTCGGCGCGGGTGCGACCGAGAACACCAAGAAGGACGAGAAGGAGGCGGGGTAAATGCCGAGAGTACGGCTGGCCGTTCCGGCGGAGCAGAGGAAGATCGAGGCGGATCTCACAGAACACTGCACGGGCGGCGCAAGGTACGCCGACATGGCGCAGATCGGGCGGTATCTCGGGATAGAGAACCGAAGGATCGTCGCGGAGTTTCTGGACGGGCTGCCGTGCTTCCAGCGCGGCACAAAGAAGAAGTGGCGCGTGGACGATCTGGCGGCGCGGATTTTGGAAGCGACGAAATAGGGGGACAATCCCTCCGGCGGCGACGCCGCCACCTCCCTTTGCACAAGGGAGGCTTAACCCCTCCGACCGCTTCGCGGCCATCTCCCCTGTCAGGGGAGGCAAGGGGGAGAAGCGGGGAGGCAAGGGAGCTTCGGGAGACATTTTTGAAAGGACTAAGAACGATGAAAGGCATTTGTTTTCTGTGCGGGAATTATGAGCAGCTCGAGGAGCACCACATTTTCGGCGGGGCCCGGCGGCCTGCTTCCACGAAGTACGGGCTGACTGTCCATCTCTGCCAGTGGTGCCACAGGATCGACGCGGACAGCGCGCACCGCTCCGGCAAGACCGCGGAGCTGCTGCACCAATATGGACAGCACAAAGCGATGACCGAGCAGAAGTGGAGCCGCGAGGAGTTCATCGCGCACTTCGGGAAGAACTATCTCGACGAGGCGCAGATCTGGGGGATCGAGCACCCGGACGACAGCTGGGACAACGAGAGTGCCTTTCAGCTCGTGGAGGAAGGGGCGGTGCTGCCGTTTTGAAGGACGAGTACATATGCTACCGCACGCAGTGCAGATATCACAGCGGCAATGTGAGCGGGTCTGACGGGAGCTGCAACTACTTCTTTATCACCGGCGAGACCAAGACGAGCCGGGGCGAGGCGGACATTACGCGGAAATGCGGCCTTTATAAGCCGGGGACGGCGCTGCGGGTACGGGCGCAGCCGGTCGTGCTGCGCGGGAGCTACCCGAGGAAGGAACCAAGGCAGCGAGCGGGGCGGCTCTACGACTGGAAGCAGTTCCGGGCTCTCTGGGATGAGGGCAAGAACGACCGGGAGATAGCGCGCGTGATCGGATGCAACCCGGACACGGTGCAAAAGTGGCGGCACGGCGCGGGGCTCCCGCCGAGATACCGGCAGGAGATCGACCGAGCAAGGCTGAAGGAGCTGTGGGAGGCCGGGATGGACGATCCGCACATCGCGAAGGAGCTCGGCGTTTCGACGATGTCCGCATGGCGGGCGCGAAACGGGATGGGACTCCCGACGCAGAAAGAGAGGGCGAAGGAATGAAAACGTGCCGGGGATGTCCGCACATCGCGCTGGATCAGTGGCCGCAGGGCAAGCAGGCGGTGCGCTGCCTGTACACCGGGAACGGCGACAGGTTCGGACGGGTGCTGCATGTTGTACGGGACGGGAATCCGTACCCGGACAGCGTGAGGACGCCGGAGTGGTGCAGGAAGGACGAGCGCTGCGGCGGGGACAACAATCCCTCAGTCGGCTGCGCCGACAGCTCCCTTTGCACAAGGGAGCCTTAGAAAGAAAGGAGAACATTGAATGATTCCGAAGGAGACGAAGTGCAAGTACTGCGGGCGGCCGGTTCTGTTCGTGCCGGGGCCGCGGGGGCTTTTGTGCGTGGAGGCGTCGCTGACGCCGTACCGCTTCCGCCGGGCGGCGGAGAGCAGCGACGGCATGGTGACGCTCTACACCAACAGCGGAACGCCGCTGCCGGTGATCGAGTGCGAGGAGGACGAAATGTGCGGGGCGGCGCACAAGTTCCATTTCTGCCCGAACAAGAAGAGAGAGAGGAAAACGAAATGAGCAGGAGCAAGGCAATGTTTATCACGTCGATGGTGATGGCGCTGTTGGCGGCGGTGATCTACTTCGTCTGGCGCTACGGGCGCGGGTTTGGGATCATCGAGGCGCTGTTCGCGCTATACGGCTACGCCTCCTTCGCCGCCGACATCTGCCGGTGGATGCGCCTGCCGGACGCGGCGATCCTCCAGAGAGGCGGGCGGCACGGATGAAGGCTTGCCCGTTCTGCGGAGGAGAGGCGAAAACCATAATCACCGGGGCCGGAGCGCACGAAGGAGAAAGCTACATGGCAACGGCCCTCTGCACGAACTGCGGCGCGGAGATGCACGCGATGTACTACTTCCCGCCACACATGAAGGACCCGCAGCGGCAGGCGCGGCTTGAGATCGAGAGACGGTGGAACAGGAGGTGCGGGAATGTCTGAGTATGCAAAATTTAAAACAGCGCGGACGATCATCTGCAATCTCTGCAATGAGCTCCACTCGGATGAACCCTGCGAACCGGCAGACTGCGATTGGCTGCGAATGCTCGAAGAGGACGCTGGAGACGTTGTGACAGTGGTGCGGTGTGGAGATTGTAAATACAGCACACTACCAAGCGCGCAAACGCAGATATATGGGAAGCCAGGAACGCGAACTTGCCACAATAAAAAGTCACCGTGCAATAGAAGAAATGTGTTTTCCGATGATTTTTGCAGATATGGGGAAAGGAGAGACGATACAGATGAACCGGTCAGACCATGAGATTTGGGAGAAAGTAAGAAAGGAGGTCTGCTCAACGTGCAGCGACGAATACTGCGGCCCATACGGCGGGTGGAAATTCTGCCGGGAGTTTGCCGAACTATTCTTGGAGCGAAAAGCGAAAGAGCGCCATTGCCGAGCTTGAACGACGCGGATATGAAGTCGTGAACACGCTGTTCACGGATGAATGGTACAGCGCGGAGAAAATGCAAGAGCGCGGCGTTCGGAGGAGGGACGAGGTGAACAGTAATCTGAAGCAAAGTGACTTTTTAATGTTTTCAGAGGAAAATAAAAGATTGATGGAGGAACTTAACATTAAATGTCAAGATTCCAAAATCGGCGAATACAAATGCTGCGTGGAAACCAGATATGGTTGGTGCTGTGATATGTGTCTGGAAAATGAGCTTCTATGGCTATACAGAAATGGAGTGCATACTGTTAATTCTTGTTGTGGACATGGAAACATTGATCTTGCATCAATCCTTGTCATAGGGGAAAACAGTATAGCAATGATGAATGAGTTGGGGTATGAGGAGTCTCCTACAGCAATTCCGATGACGATGCAACCGTTGCGATCATACATCCCTAAAACTCCGTTGCCTTATATGTGAAATGTATGTACTTGAAAGAAAACGGCTTTTTATTCCCAGAGAAAACCTTACGAAAAATCGGTGCTTTCAAGGCTACCGCTGGGCGCAGATCGCCATGTGTGAGGAAAGAGAACAGCTGCAAAAGATGATTCCAAACGGGAAAGAAAAGGAATATCGAATTATTAAACAACCGGGAGGCAACGACGATGCAGATGAACCGAATAGAGCATGATCTGTGGGTGCGGGCGGTGAATGAGCTTTGCCGGGCGTGCCCGTTTGCGGCCTGCCCCGGACAGACGAAGTGCGTGAGGCTTGCGGAGCGGATCGTGGAGATGAAGGAGGAGCTGAGAGGACAGACGTGAAGGAGCGGGTTTTGTGGGCTTGCGGGGCTTGCGCCGCTGCGGCGGCGCTGCTCGCGGTGCTGGGGTATATCTTTTAGCCGAAACGGGCGCGAGCCCGTCGTATGGGGATGGCCGCCCATGCCTGAGGATGGCAGGCCGAGAAAGGACGGATGTGTATGTCGGCTGTGGAAAAGATCGAGCGGCAGCAGGCGAAGGAAAAGGGGCGCACCGCCGCGTGGATGGTAGGAGAGCAGCTCAAGGACATGGCCCGGCGGGAGCCGGAGAGCGCGGAGCTGCTCGACAAGGATCTCGATATCCCGGAGATGAGCATTCAGCAGGCAGAGAAGAAGATCAAGGCTTACGCGGACGCGCACAGGACCGGGAGCTTTGCCTGCGTGACGGGCGCGGAGGCGGAGAGGATCTTGCGGGAGTTTTACGGGCTGAACCCCTCCGTCAGCTTCGCTGACACCTCCCCTGTTAGGGGAGGCAAGGGAAATTTTGAGGGAGGCGACGGGGGCGACGCTGAGATCATTGATCTGGGGGCGTTTTTATGACGCTCTCGGAAACGCCGCCGGAGGGGCTGCTGGACTGGATCAAGGCGCAGGATCTCCAATGGCGGGACTATTTCATATACCGCGCCGGATGGCAGACGGATCCGCTGACGGGCCTGCGGCACAAGTGCGTGGACGCCGTATGCTCGGCGTGCGGGGAGACGGTGAAGCTCTCGTATGTGCCGGGCGGCGGCTGCGGACACGCGGGATACAGCACGCCGTTCGGATTTCTGCATCCGGTGAGCGGGGACGCGCTCGCAAGCGGCGACGAGCTCGCCTGTCCGATGTGCGGCGAGGCGGTAAAGGCAAAGCATGTGTCAAACGCGCAGCAGCTTGCGCGGTACGTCTGGCCGATGACGGCGGAGGCGCAGGGCGGGAAGCTGCTGCTCTATCTCTGGCGGGTGTGCCGGGACGTGGAGAAGAGCGGGCGCGTCACATGGCGCGTTGACCCGTGGGAGGTATACGCCTTTGGCGGGACGAGCGCCGCGCGCTGGCGGCACTGGCAGAAATACATGTACTCGACCTACATTCTCCCCGGCTGGGAGGAGCGGAAGCGGTTTGCGGACACGATGTTCGATGTGGATCTCGTGTACTGCCCGGAGGGGCTTGCCAACATATACGCCGAAACGGAGTGCGCCAACTGCAAGCTGGAGAGCTATATGAGCGTCGAGATGGAATACCGCTTCCCGGTGACATGGATGAAGCTATGGCAGCGGCACAAAAGCGCCGAGGCGCTGACGGCGCCGAACGCCAAAAAGCTCGCGGCGGCTCTCATCGCCGAGGGGAAGCGCTCTCTGGTGTATAACAAAAACTGGTCGGAAAGGACCGACGTGCTGCACGGCGTGGACTGGAAAAGGAAAAAGCCGCACGAGCTGCTGCGGATGACGAAGGAGGAGCTCAGCTACTTCAACGGCGCGGAGGACGAGCTGAAGCGCTTGAAGGCGCTGCTGCTCGCGCGGAAATACGGTGTTCCCTGCCGTCTCGGCGAGGAGGTCACGAAGGTGACGGAGGGGCAGCAGGAGGACTTTTTGAAGCGCGGGGTGCTGCCGGGCAAGGCGGAGCGGTATCTTGACAGGCAGGCGGCGCGGTATAAGAGCCGGCTGTGGCCGGGGTATCTGCTGGACTACTGGACGATGGCCGAAAAGCTCGGCGAGGATCTCACCGAGCGGGACGCGATGTGGCCGCAGAATCTCCAGCGGGCGCACGATCAGATGCAGGAGCGGCAGAAGGCCGAGGCCGCCGAGAAACGGCGGGAGGCTTTTCAACAGCGCTATGAGCGCATGAAAAAGTACGCCTTTGCCGACGGGGACATTTTCATCCGACCGTGCGGAACGGAGGAGGAGCTGATCGCCGAGGGAAAGGCGCTGCACCACTGCGTCGCCTCCTACGCCGAGCGGCACGCGCGGGGCGAGCTCACGATCTTCTTTATCCGGCGGAAGGACAAGCCGGATGAGCCGTGGTACACGCTCAACTTCAACGAGAAAAAGCTCTCGGTGACGGAGAACCGGGGCAAGTGCAACTGTGCGCGCACCGATGAGGTACGGAATTTTGAAAATACATGGCTGGAGTAGGTGCGCTCCGGCCGGAAACGGAGGACAAGCGCAGCGTGAATGATCTTATCAAAACGGAGGACATGACGCCGGAGCAGCTCGGCGGCGAGATCCGGCTGCTGACGCGGCAGGCGCGGCAGATGGTGCTGGAATACGGCATACAAATCGGGTACCGGCTCCAGCTGGCCAAAGACAAGGTGGGCGAGGACTTCGCCGGATGGGTGGAGCGCGAGACGGAGATCAGCAAGTCGAGCGCGTACCGGTTCATCAAGCTCTACAACGAGTACGGAGCCGCGCAGGGGTCGCTTCTGGGCGTGGATAACATTTTCCCAACGTTGGGAAAAATCAGCGTTTCCAATGCTTTGCGGCTTTTGGCCGTGCCGGAGGAGGAGCGCGAGGACTTCGCCCGCGAGGTGGACGCCGAGCACATTTCGGCCCGCGATCTGGAGGAGGCGATCCGCGAGCGGGACGAGGCGCGAAAGCATCTCGAGACGGCGGACAGGGAGCTCGGAGAGACGCAGAAGGCGCTCCGGGACACTGAGGCCGAGCTTGCCGAGACGAAGGACGCGCTCGAGGACCAGCGCGTGAAGCGCGGGGACGCCGAGGACGCGGCGCAGAAGATGGAGGCGATGCTGCGCGAGGCGGAGAGCCGCCCGGTGGAGGTAGCCATCGATGAGACGGCGGTGCAGAGGGCCGTGGAGGAGGCGAGGGCCGCCGCCGCGGAGGAAAAGAAAAAGGCCGTGGCGGAGCTCGAAAAGAAGCTGAAGGCCGCGGAGAGCGCCGCGAGGGACGCCGGAAAGAGCGCGGGCGCGGCGGCGGAAAAGGCCCGGGCCGAGGCCGAGGAGCTGCGGAAGCGGCTTGCGGCCGCGCAGAGCGGGGCAAACGAGGTGATACTGCTCGTGAAGCTCGCGCAGGAGAACTTCAATCTGGCTGTGGAAAAGCTGCATGTGATGAAGAGCACGGACGGCGAGACGGCGGACAAGCTGCTCGCGGGGACGAGGAAGATCCTGGAAACGCTGATCGGGAGGTGCGGATAATGGCGTTTGATGATGCGGCGCTGGAGCGGGCGCTGAGGACGGAGACGAAGCACGGGCTGACGCTCTACTGCAACGGCGAGACGCTCACGGCGCTCGGCTATGAATGGATGGCGGTCATGCCGATGGACGGCCTGCGGGAGCGGCTGCGCGGGACGCTCGGCGCGCTGGTGGAGATGCTTGGATACATCCCGGAGAACGACACGGTGCGGATCGTGCGCAACAAGGGCGGCTATCTCGTGCAGCCGGAGCTGCCGGAGACGGTCGGCGAGGAGATCTGCGGATACGCCGGGGAAACGCACACCGAGGAGATCCGTCCGACCGGGCTGCGGATGGGGCTGAACTTCCTGATGCAGAAAAGAAACGGCGAGATCGTCGGCGTGGTGCCGCGCGGGGCAAATCTGGACGTGCGCCGGTACTCAATTACGCCGGGCGGGATCGTCCGGCAGGAGGACGGCGACACCGGCGAACGGCTGTACCGCCGCGGCTATCGACCGCGCGAGGACACGGACAGCGAGGCGACGCTCCGAAAGTGGCAGCATCTGGAGGTAATGAGCTGGTGCGACTGGGACGCGCCGGAGGAATAAACGTATGAGCTGCGAAGAGTGCGTCAACTGGCCGCCGAGCGCAATGGGTAACAAGCCATGCTGTTTCTGCTATCCGGACACGCCGATGAACTATTTTCAAAGGAAGGAGGAACAGAAGGACATGGGCAACACGGAATTTACGGAAAAGGCAAAGAAACTCGTGCGGGAGTATACCGCTGATCACCTCGACAAAGCGGACGAAACGCCGGCCTTTGAGGTGTTTGTGGTATGGAACGCCTTCATTCTCGGAAACATGAAGGCGCTGCTTTCGACGACCGTTGAAGACGGCATGTACTACGAGGTTACATTCAACAAGGCGAAGAACGAGATCTATCTGGACGCCTACAAGCACGCCGAGAACATCTGCTACACCATCTGAAATGCGAAAAAAAGCCCGCCGGGAGACCGGCGGGCGGCGTGCTAGGTATTGCGCTTTCTACGAATGATGTTCGAGATAAAAGGCGATCAAACGAACAAGATAATCGGGAGGCTGACGTTTGCCGCCTTCCCAGTTCTCGATCGTGCGCTTGGGAATGCCGAGAAGATCGGAGAATTGCTGCTGCGTGAGGCAGGCAGAAGTGCGGAGGGCGCGGATGTCACTCATCGGAATCCTCCGCGGGAAACGGCGTGTAGTCCCAAATGATGCCGCCATCTACCCACTCGCCGTCATCGTCGAAGTCATTCTCTTCGACGTAATACTCGGTGAACAAAGTGCGGTACAAACCGTTAGCCTGAAAATCTTGGATGGAGCTGCGATAACCGCCGGAGGCGAGAGCGGCGTTGGCTTCTTCTGCGGTAGGAAATTCGGCGAGCACTTCCGGCTCGACATCGTTGCCGGCGGCGTACAGAGCGGACAGGGTGTGCTTGTCGCGGCGAGAAATCTCTATGCTGGCCTTGCGAAGCTGGAATTTTTTCATATGCGTGTTCCTTTCTGGCCGGAGGCCGATCAAACTAATTTGTCCTTGCAAATATAATATATCACCCGTTGGGTGATTTGTCAAGGGGAAAAATCAAAATTTCTGCTTTGATTTCTGGTGCCGGGGCGCGGCGGCGGAAATGAGGGCGGAAAGACTCCCTCCGTCAGCCTTTGGCTGACACCTCCCTCGGGGAGGGAGGCAGGAGAAAAGAACGGCGATACTTTATATAATTCGCGTGCGCGTGCGCGAATTTTTGCGGACCTGTTAAAAGGCTATCTTTAGGACGGAGGATAAAAGGAGTGACGGCTTACATGGAGTACAAGATCATTTCGGGACCGGTGACGGAGATCCGCCGCGGCTGGATGCCGACAAAGAGAGGCGGCCAGCGCGTTCGGCGGGGAACAAAGGCGAAAAAGTCGAGTATTGAAAAAATCAAACGCAACGAGACGGACGCCATAAAGAAACTCACCCGAGTGCTCAACTGCAATTTCCGGATGGGGGATCTGTGGCTCACCCTTACTTTTCCGGGGAAGGAAGAAATAAACTGGGAGACCGCTCAAACGGCGTTCGACCGGTTCCTCCGAAAGCTCCGCGAGTCGTATCGGAAGGAACAAGGGGCGAACATCAAGTTCGTTTACTCCCAAGGCCGGAAAGATGAGGACGGAAACGATGCCCGGCCACATTTTCATCTCGTCATGCCGGCGGCGGACTATGAGCTCGTCTGCGCTCTCTGGCCACAGGAGGCGGTGACGTACCGTCGACTCGACGGACGGAAGGATCATGTCAAGATTGCAGAGTATATGATACGAAACGCCAAGGGCGTACCGGGGAAAAAGAAATACCACACGAGCCGCGGGTTAGAAAAGCCTGTCTATACGGAACCGGTGCCGGTGTACATCAACAGCAAGATCGAACTCCCGAAAGACGCGATCATCTGTGAGCAGCATAAAACACGGGATTACGAGAGCGGGTTTACCTCAGAGTATGTCCGCTATATTCGACCGGAGAAGGAAAGAAAAGGCAACGGCGCGCGCGTCTCTGCGCGTTCAGATAAAACAAATGTCGGCGGAAAACCCCTCCGTCAGCCTCCGGCTGCCACCTCCCCTGTCAGGGGAGGCAAGGGGGAGGAAGGCGGCGATGCCGCCACCTCCCTTTGCACAAGGGAGGCTAAAAAGGAGGCGAAGAATTGAAATTCCGGCCGATGAAGGGCTGCGGGGCGGTATGGCAGCAGCGGATCGTGCATGCCTTTCTGGAGGCGTACCGGAATCTGCCGCCGCCGGCGCAGGACGAGATCCGGAAAACGATAGAGAATACAGCGAAAGGGCAGGCTGAGGGGCGTGCCCTCATCGCCGTTCTGTTGAAAAACAAATCGCCGGAGACGGCGAGCCGCGAGACGAGCGTGCCGGTGGGCCGGATCTATGAGATGCGCCGGAATTTCTATGCGGCGTACTGGCCGATGTGAGGAGGGAGAAGCAATGGCGAGAGATATCACACCGCGGCAGAAGAAGTTCGTGCAGGAGTATCTGCGCTCCGGAGACGCTACGGACGCCGCCATCGCCGCGGGGTACAGCGCGAAGAGCGCGGCCTCGACGGCCTCGAAGACGCTCAAGATGCCGGGCGTCATTGAGTACCGGCGGGAGCTGGAGAAGAAGCTCTTTGACGAGATGGGCATATCGAAGGCGTGGATCGGGCGGCGGCTGGTGGAGATCGTGGAGCGGTGCACGCAGAAGACGCCGGTGCTCGAATGGAACCCGGAGACGCGGCAGAAGGAGCCGAACGGATTCTGGGAGTTTGACGCGAACGGCGCGATACGCGCGCTGCATGAGCTTGCCGAGCACATGGACTTTGCCGAGGGGGAGCAGACAGCCGCCGAGAGCATTGAGGACTGGCTCGCAAGGCAGGAGGGATCGAAGCTGTGAACCCGTGCATAGCTATGGACTACATCGAGAATTGCCTCAAGATCAAGACGAAGAGCGGGACGGTCGTGCCGTTCCGGCTGAACGACGCGCAGCGAAAGCTCTACGCCGTGGCGAAGCGGCAGCAGGACGCCGGAAAGCCCGTGCGGCTCATCATTCTCAAGGCCCGGCAGCTCGGCTTTTCCACGCTGACGGAGGGTCTCATCTTCCACGCCTGCGCGACGCGAAGGAACGTGAACGCGCTGATCGTTGCGCACCGAGAGGACGCGACGGCGAACCTTTTCCGGATGAGCAAGCTGTTCTATGACGAGCTGCCCGCGCCGGTGAAGCCGATGCTGCGCGCCTCGAACGCGCAGGAGCTGGTATTCGAGAACCCATCCAAGCTCCGCAGCGAGCGGGAGGCAAGGCCGGGGCTGCGCTCCCGGATCCGCTGCGCCACGGCGGGCGGGCGCGGCATCGGCCGAAGCGACACGCTGCAATGCGTGCATCTTTCGGAGTACGCATTCTGGCCGGACGGCGCGGACGGGAAAGCCTCCACGCTTGCCGGCATTTTACAGGCCGTGCCGAGTCTGCCGGGCACGATGGTCGTCATCGAGAGCACGGCGAACGGCTTTGAGGACTTCAAGGAGCGCTGGGACGCCGCCGTTGCGGGGGAGAACGACTTTGAGCCGGTGTTCTTCGCGTGGTTTGAAAACCCGGACTACTCGATGCCGGTCGTGCCGGGGACGGAATGGACGCCGGAGGAGCGGGATCTCAAGGCCACCTATCAGCTGACGGACGAGCAGCTGCAATGGCGGCGCTGGTGCATTGCGAACAACTGCGGCGGGAGCCTGGACATGTTCCGGCAGGAGTATCCCGCCTCTCCCGGCGAGGCGTTTCTCCACAGCGGCACGGGCGTATTCGACAACGAGCAGATCGTGCTCCGGCTGGAGCGGCTGCCCGGACCCGCCGGGCGCGGGGAGTTTGCGGACGGCGAGTGGACGGAGAGCGAGACCGGCGCGATCACGCTCTACGAGCTGCCGGAGGAGGGCGTTCCGTATGTGCTCGGCGGCGACACGGCGGGCGAGGGATCGGACTACTTCACGGCGATCGTCATCGACAACGTGACGGGGAGGATCGCTGCCAAGCTCCGGCAGAAATACAGCGAGCCGGAATACGTCCGGCAGATCTATGCGCTCGGGAGGTTCTACAACGATGCGCTCGTCGCCATCGAGACGAACTTCTCCACCTACCCGGTGATGAAGCTGCAGGAGATGGAGTATCCGAATCAGTACAGCCGCGAGCGGGAGGACACCTACACGCGGCAGATGAGGAAGAGCTACGGCTTCCGCACCGACCGGCAGAGCCGTCCGCGGGCCATTGCAAATCTGGTGGAGGTGTTCTCCTCGCATCCGGAGTGGTTTACCGACCGGGAGCTGCTCGAGGAAATGCTGACGTTCTGCTACAACGAGGATCACCGCCCGGAGGCGCTCGCCGGGAAGCACGACGACCTTGTGATGGGCGCGGCGATCACCTACGCGGTGCGGCATCAGCAGCGGATGACGGTGCTCACGGAGACGGAAAAGCCGCGGGAGAAGCTCATCGACCAGATGAAGCGGCAGAAGAGGGCGAGGAAGGCGTGGTAAAACTCCCTCAGTCGGCTGCGCCGACAGCTCCCTCGGGGAGGGAGCCTTACCCTCTCCGGCACGGCACAAGCGCCGCGCCACCTCTCCCGGAGGGCGAGGCAAGAAGGAGGACGGAGCGGGAGGCGAGAGTGCGCTGCGATCAGCTATTATACAGCGAGTAATATTTCACAGAAATTTTTCGACCGGAGCGGGAAACTGCTCCGGTTTTGCTTTTTCCAAAGCTGAAACCGCCTGCTGCTTCAATGGGTTTGACGATTCGTGAAAAGTTCACAAAAAAGTCGCCGAGCACGGACAGATATTTCGGGTTAGCCTTTAATCAGCAGGAAAAATACATCGCGGCGACGGCAGCACAGTCGCAGAAAGGACCCACATGAACGAGAACATGGAAGCCGTAACTCCGGAGGAGGGCTCGGAGGGCGGAGTCGTGACCGCAGAGACCGGCACTGAAGCGGAGGAGACCGCAGGCGAAAAGAAGCAGGAGGCCGCCGAACCTGCCAGACAGAGCCGGGAAGAGAACGCCAGATACCAGGCGGCGCGCAAGGCGGGAGAATCCGCCGGATTTCGACGCGCCGAGGAGCGCTATCAAAATGCGCTTGCCAAGCTCGGTTTAAGCGATCCGGACGGCGGCGGGGCGATCGACTCGCTGGACGTGCTGGAGAGCTATGCCGACAAGGCGCGCGCGGCGCGGCTAAAAAAGGCCGCGGCAGAGAGCGGGCGCACCGTACAGGATCTGGAGGAGGAAGAGGACGCAAAAGAGGTCGTCCGAAAACAGAAGCGCGAGCGGGCCGAGCGGGAGAAGGCCGACGCCGAGGCAGAGCGGCAGAAGGACTGGATCGCCCAGGACGCCGCGGCATTCGTCCGGGAGCACCCGGACGTGGATATCTCCAAGCTCGACGGAAACGCGAAGTTTCGCCGCTTCTGCGGCAGCCGCTACGGCAGAGAGCCGCTGAGCGAGCTCTATGCCGACTGGCAGGAGCTTGTGGGAGAGGAAGCCGCCGCGAAGGCGGTGGAAAAGTCCGCCAAGAAAGCCGAACGCTCCACGGGAGCGGGCGGAGGCGGCGTATCGGCTGGGCTGACGGCCGCCCAGCAGAGGGAGCTTGACGAATGGAACCGCGAGTTCCCGCACCTGAAAATGACCGCCAAAGACTTTTTGGAACGATGAAAGGAGAAGAATCATGTATCCTGTACAGAATGCGGACGGCGGCAGCGTACTGCAGACCGCCCGCAACTACCCCATTGACGCCACGACGGAAATCCAGGCCGGCGCTGTCGTGAAGCTTTCCGCCGGAAAGGTCGTTCTGGCCGCCGCTGCGGAGACCGGAGGCATCCTCGGTATTGCCGCGGAGTTTCACTCCGGCAAGGAGGACGCGCTCAATCTGCGCGCGAACGGCGAGTGGATCCGCGTGTGCGACAACCCGACGCTCATCTTTGAGTGCGCCGCGCCGACGATCAAGGCCGCCTCCGGAAGCGCTACGACCATTGTGCCGGCGACCGGCGACGTGGACGCGAGTGCCGCGGACGACGCTTTCAACAACGCGGTCATTGTGCTGAAGGAGAAGGCCGCGAACAGCGGCAACACCGACGCGCTCGGCACGCAGATCGTCGTTACCGACTACGCCAAGACCGGAACGGTGATGACCAAGGCCAGCGGCGGCGTGCCGAGCGCGGGCGATGTGTACCAGGTCTATCCCGTGATCGGCGCTGCCATCGGCGGCGTTGCGAGTCTCGGCGACAAGCGCCTTGGCATCACGCTCAAGACCGTGGGCGCGACGAAGCTGCGCTGCATCGGCCACGACTACGAGCGCGGCACCATTAAGCTCATGGCGATCGGCCATGCGCTGACCTGAGAAGGAGGAAAAGGAAATGCCTGCTAATTTTGGAAACTGGGCAACCGACAACTACAAGTTTGTCGGCAAGGCGTTCGACTTTGCGTATGCCGACCGCCTCAATAAGCTCTTGCCCGTCGTGGGCGAGGTGAACGCCAAGAGCATCGACTACGAGCTGACCGGCTCCGGCGGCTACGGCGAGGCGCCGCTTTATGACGGCAACAACCTGAACACCGGATCGCTGCGCCGCGGCTTCAAGACCATCATCACGCCGGAGGAGTTTTCGCTCTCCATCCCAGTCGGCTACAAGGAAGCGAAGATCGACAAGGCGGGCGAGACGAAGAAGGTCGGCACGAAGCTCGGCGACAGCATGGCGCTCACCGTGTATCTGCACGTTCTGCGCATGTTCGCCAACGCCTGGAACACCGACGGAAAGCACAACGGCGGCGACGGCGTGAGCTGGGCCAACGCCGCGCACCCTGTCGCCTCGCGCGGCTCCTCGGGCCGAACGTTTGTGGCCGATACCGACGCCGGTACATACTCGAACATCTCCACGGACGCCTTCTCCGTTTCCGCTATCACCGCGGCGCAGGCGCGCGCCAACCGCTTCGTGACGCCGGACGGCCTGCCGTTCCTGTGCGACTTCGACACCGTTCTCATCGCGCCGGAGCTGGAGGAGAAGGCGAAGAAGATGTTCGGCGAGAACTCCCGTCTGATGCCGATGCAGACCCCCGACGACAACACGAACGCCGCGAACCCCGTGTACGGCATGCGCTACATCGTCATGGGCGGCGGCGCGGACGGCTTCACGAGCAAGCAGTGGGCGGTGTGCGACCGCCGGCTGATGAAGGAGCTTGTGAACATCGTCTACAACACGCGCCCGACGGTGCTGCAGTCCCCGCAGGACAACCCGCTGATCGATCTTTACACCGCGTATGCCGACTTCGGCGTGGGCTGGGGCGACGCAAGACAGATCATCTTCGGCGATCCGGGCTGATTTCGATGGAAACCCGCTTCGCTGGGCTTTCCATCGAGGGGGATGCGGCCTGCCGCAGCGCACTCGCTGGCGCTCGCACGTTTGCAGGCCGAGAAGAGTTTTCTCCGACGCGCATGTCGCCGGAGAAAACGATTCGAAATCTCTTTGCGCCTGCGGGCGCAAACTCTGCGAGGCAGGAGAAAGGAAACGAATATGATGAAGATTGACCGCGTGCTCGCCGTTTCGGCGGGTACGAAAGAGACGAAGGTGGACTGCCACTGTCAGACCGTCGTTGTATCCAACAACAGCGCGAATGTAGCTTACATCGCGCCGTATGACCCGAACAAGGCGCTGACAGCCGCGGCGGGCTTCCCCATTCCGGCCAACACGGTGCTGCAGGTGCCGTTCGCCGCCGGAGAGCTGGCGGTCGTAGCCTCGGCGGCATCCACGGACGTGCGCTTTTTGCTGCTGGACTGAAAGGAGAAACGGTATGGACAACTTCTGGAAGGCCATTGTGACCGCGGCAGCCGCGGCGCTGATGGCGTACTTCAAGCAGCTTGTTGTTCCGGTGGCGGTGCTCATCGCGGTGATGATCTGCGATTACGTCACCGGCATGACGGCGGCATGGATGAACAAGGAGCTTTCGAGCCGCAAGGGCATTCAGGGCGTGATCAAGAAGGTTTTCTACCTGATGATCGTCGCCGTGGGTATGGGGGTGGACTACCTCATCACGATGCTCGGCGGCAAGCTCGGCGTACAGCTCGATGTGAATTTCGTTGTAGGTCTGCTGGTGATCGTGTGGCTTATCATTAACGAACTCATCTCCATTCTGGAGAACAGTGGGAAGATCGGCGTACCTATGCCGGACTTCCTCATGAAGCTGCTTGATCGCCTGAAGCAGACCACCGAGAAAAAGGCGGAGGTCGAGGAAGCTCCGCCGGATAACTGATTATGTGAGGGAAACAGGGCGGGGTGACTCGCCCTGTTTTCGGTAAAAAGGAGGAAACGATATGACGCTCGGAGAAGCGAAAAACAAGGTTTATATGCTCCTCGACGAGCACAGCGCGGGCGGAGAGATCGAGCACGACGAGGACATCGAGAAGAAGATGACGGCGTTTTTCGACATGGCGCAGAAGACGCTCGCGCAGATCAGGAAGATCCTCCGGGAGGAGGTCATTGTTCCAACGTTGGGAAAAACCGTCTACGCCATGCCGGAGAATTTCTACTCGCTGTACCGGATATGGGCGGACGGGAAGAATGCGACACGGCGCTTCCGATGGATGGGCGGGAAGCTCGTCATTCCGGAGGGGTACGCGGAGGTGACGGTCGAATATTTCGCCATGCCGCAGACGATCCCGACGGATGCGCCGGACAGCTGCGAATTTGAGATCGCGCCGGACGCCTGCGAGTGCATGCCGTACTATGTGGCGGCACAGCAGCTCCTCCCCGATCTCGTGATGGACTACGGGGCGATGCTGCAGATGTACAACTATCAGGTGTCGCTTCTCAGGACGACGCAGCCGGGCGAGAACCGGCGCATCGCGCAGAGCCTTTTCCGGGGGTAAGCCATGGCGAAGAAAACAGGGGTAAGCATCCGGCAGAGCGTATATAAGACGTTCCGCGGCGCGGACTTTTCCACAGACCCCTCTCTCGTGGACTATTCCCGCAGCCCGCTTTGCACGAACATCGTGGCGGACGGCGGCGGTATGCCGCAGAAGCGGCTCGGCTGGCGGAAGCTCTGGCAAAAGGACAAGCCGGTATACGGCCTGTTCGCCGGAAGGTTCGACGGCGCGGAGAAGAAGCTCGCGCACATCGGCACGGCGCTCTATGCCTGGGACGACGAGACGGCGCCGACGGAGATACTCACAGGGCTGCCGGAGAGGCGCTCACGCGCCGCGTATCTGGCCGGGAAGCTCTGGATAGTAACAGGGGCGGGGTTCTATGTGTACGACGGCACAGCGGCGCACAGAGCCTCACAGAATGCCTACATTCCGACGACCGTTATCACGCGCAGTCCAACGGGCGGCGGGCAGAGCTATGAGAACGTAAACATGCTGACGCCGTACCGAAAGAACGCTTTTCAGACCGACGGCACAGCGACGGACTTTCAGCTCGACGGAGACATCGACGCGACAGGCACGGTGCGCGCATGGGTGTTCGGCGAGGAAACGACGGCGTTCACGCTCGACCGCGAGAAAGGCATCATAAAGATGACCACGGCTCCGGCAAAGCCGACGGCCGGCTCGGAGGACGGGCTGGTGGTGGAGTTCCCGCACACGGTGGCGGGCTACACCGACCGCATCGACAAGTGCACGATCATCACGACCTACGGCATCGGCACGAACGACCGCGCGGTGCTGAGCGGGAACGAGGAGCTCCCGAACGTGGACTGGACGAGCGGGATGAACGATCCGACGTACTTCCCCGATCTGCTCTACAACGAGGTCGGGAGCGAGGCCACGGCGATCCTCGGGTACTGCCGTCTCGGAAGGTCGCTCGGCATCGTGAAGGAGGACAACGGGCAGGACAGCACGATCTATCTGCGCACCGCAGAGCTGCAGGACAGCGAGATCGCGCAGCCGCAGCAGCAGGCCGTGGCGGGCGTCGGCTCCATCGCGCCGGGGAGCTTCGCCTCTCTGCTGGACGATCCGCTGTTCCTATCCCGCAACGGGGTAATGGCAGTTGCGACGAACAGCTACACCAGCGAGAAGATCACGCAGGGCCGCAGCTTCTATGTGAACAACAAGCTCAACGACGAGCCGGAGCGGGAAAAGGCCGAGGCGGTGATATGGAACGGAATGTATATGCTTGCGCTACCGAACGGCCACGTCTACGCGCTGGACGGGCGGCAGAACAAGACGTACCGGAGCGCGGCGCTCGGCGACTATGTGTATGAGGGATACTATTTCGAGAACATCCCCGCCTCCTGCTGGCTCAACCGGAGAGCGGGCGCGGAGGAATCGCTGTACTTCGGCACGGCGGACGGACGGATCTGCAAGCTCAACACGGACATCGAGGACATGAGCCGCTACAGCGACGACGGCGCGGCCATCTCCGCGGTGTGGGCGACGAAGTATGACGACGACGGCACGCCCGCCGTGCTCAAGACGCTTTTAAAGCGCGGCTGCTGCGTGACCATCAAGCCGTATGCGCGCTCGAGCGCCGAGGTGTATATCCGCGCCGACCGCACCGGCGGGCACGAGAAGAAGGTCGCAGGAAAGCCGATGGACATTCTGGACTTTTCCGACATCGACTTTGAGCGCATCACGTTCAACACGGACGAGAGCCCGCAGGAGATCTTCCTCAACCGCAAGGTGAAGAATTACAAGAGATTGCAGATCATCGTCCGGAACCAGGAGCCGAACGAGGGCTTCGGCATATTCCAGATCACAAAGCATTATGTGACGGGCAATTACGCGAAGAGGTGAAGACATGAGCATACAGGAACAGAAGATCACAGAAGCCGCCATCGCCGCGAACGGCGTGCAGAGCCGGCCCGACAAGCTGACCGGCACGGCGGCGCAGAACAAGAAGGTTTTCGACGCGCTCGTGACGGCGGTGGTGAAAGAGCGCTTCAACGCCCTGCTCGACGAGCTGACCGGCACGACTGCCGCAGCGCAGCTCGGCATCACGACCATCCCCGGCTTTTCGGCGGGGAACGTCCAGACGGCGCTTGAGCAGATCGTACAGGCGATGCAGGACGTGACGCAGGGCAGCGTTGCGGACGGGAGCATCACGCTGGCAAAGCTCGCCGCGGAGGTGACGGCCGTGGCTCTCGGCGGCGCGGCGGCGAGCCATACGCACGGCGCGGGAGATATAAATTCCGGCGTTCTGGACGCGGATCGGATCCCGGTGCTGGACGGCACGAAGCTCGGCGCGGGAAGCGTCGGCACGGCGCAGCTCGGCGCGGCGGTGGTGACATCGGATAAGCTCGCGGCGCTCTCGGTCCTTGCCACGCACATCGCGCAGGGCGCGGTAACGGCGCAGAAGATCGCGCAGGGCGCGGTGACGGCGGATAAGATCGCCGCGGGTGCTATCATCACGGCGCTGCTCGCGCCGAACGCCGTGACCGCCGAGAAGCTCGCAAACGATATCCCATATACAAAGTTCGGCCTTGCCGCCGATCAGGTGCGGCATGTTTACGCCGGAACGACGGAGCCGGGCGCAGAGCTCGGCAGCGACGGGGATATTTATCTCATGTATTCGGAGTGAGGTGCGGGTATGGCATGGTCGCAGACCGCTCCGACGCTGCCCAGCGGCAGCGCGTGGGAGCAGGAAAAGAGCGTTTACGGACGGGCGAACCATTGGAGCCTTTCGGGTAAGCTGTATATCGCCCGTCTGAATGGCAGACAGTTTGCCGTTAAAGCAGAGCTTACGAGCGGCGACGGCAGCTACGGGACGTATTACCCTCCGGAGAAATGGAAGCTCCGGTGCGATATCGGCGGCGTTACCGGAACGGAGGACACGTCCTTCGAAGTCTCCAAGGGAACGACAACGTTCTATTTCGTCGGAGAAGCCGGAGAGGGCGTAACGATAGCCGCAAAGGTCGGCTGCGTGAACGACGTGGTCGCCGTTCAAACCGCGACCTTTACCGCCCCCGCGCTGCTCGGCTCGACGATTTATTTCAAGGTCTCCGGCGTGTGGAAGCAGGCGACGCTGTACCGCAAGGGCGGCACTTGGAAAAATGCGCTGGCAGAATTCAAAGCAGGAGGTACATGGAAATGAACGGTATTGACGTTTCCGAGCATCAGGGCGATTTCGATTTCACGCCGTACAAGGATGGCTTCGTCATTATCCGCGGCGGCTACGGCATCCGAAATTCCGACAAATGGGCGGAGCGCAACATTGCCAAATGCGACGCGCTCGGTATCCCGTGGGGCATCTACTGGTACAGCTATGCGCTGAATGTGCAGACAGCCAAAGTGGAGGCGGAGCGGTGTCTGCGCTTCCTCAATGGCCGGAAGCCACGTCTCGGCGTGTGGTTTGACATGGAGGACGCGGACGGGTACAAGGCGAAGAACGGCTTCCCGGAGAATGAGACGATCACCGCGATGTGCAAAGCGTTCTGCGCGGCTATGGAAGACGCGGGGAACAAAACCGGCGTGTACGCAAATCTCGACTGGTTCGATAACCGCATCGGGGACACGGGGTATGACAAATGGATCGCGGCGTGGGGATGGAACGACGGGGAGCATTATCCCGATCTTTCTGGGAAATGCGTCTTTCACCAGTACCGCGGGGAGCCGCTTGACCTTGACATCATGCATGTCCAGCTTTCGTACTTCGGGGAGCGGGAGGAGCAGAGCCCCTCCCCTACGGACCCCGATGGGAAAGACGGGATGCTTGTGAGCATTCCGGCGATGGCGCAGGAGGTGCTCGACGGGAAGTGGGGCAACGGCGAGGAGCGAAAGCAGAAGCTCGGCGCGTGGTTTTACGATCTCGTGCAGGGCGAAGTGAACCGTATCTTGGGGGTATAACATGCGAAAAAAGAAGCAGAGCAATGAGCGGGTGATCGTCGGGTACGACTATTCCACCCGCGAGATGCGCGAGGAGACGGCGGACGCGCTGTTCCGCCGGGCGAAGAACGCCCGCACCGCCGTGGAGATCGAGTGGGAGAAGTGCAACGACTACTACAACGGCATCCACGACGCGACGAAGGAGATGGTCGAGTACTGCCGGGCGAACGATGTTCCGTGGATCCCGGCGAACATGCCGGATCCGTACATCCTCGTGGAGACGCAGATCAACCCGAATGTGCCGGAGCCGGAGTTTCGCGGGCGCGACGACGATCTCGACAGCGCCAAGGCGAAGCAGCGCGAGTTTGCCGTGCGGTACATCATCGAGAACAACCGCCTTTCCGATATGAACACGCGCAACGAGCGCCGGCTTTTGAAGCTCGGCGATGCGTTCTGGAAGGCGTACTGGGACCGGGACATGCGCTGCGGCGTGAACGAGGGCGACATCCGCATCCGGGACATTCCGACGGAGGCCATTTTTCCCGATCCCGCCATCCGCGACGGCGGATTGCAGGACGGGCAGTATGTGGACTACGTCTACACGATGCACAAGGTGAAGTTCTGCCAGGTGTTCCGCCGCGAGCTGGAGGAGCTGGGACTGACGGCGGACGACATTCTCACCGAGGACTACGTTTCCCGCACCGGCGTATTCGATCTCACGACGGCCATCAACGATCTGGACGACACGGTGCAGGTGCTCGAGCACTGGTTCCGGCAGCCGTGCGACACGGAGGAGGACGGCGAGAGAGTGCCCGCCGGAGCGGTGGCGTGCTCGATCCTCGCGGGAGGGCGCGAGCTGCGGTACATCCCGAACTACTGGAAACGCACATGCAAGCAGAACAGTCTCTTCCCGTTCGTGCATTACTGGCGCATTCAGGACGAGAACCGCTTCTGGAACAAAAGCGAGCTCATGCCGATACTCGAGCTTGTGGACGCCGCGGACCGGAAGCTCGCCATGAGCATTCTGAACGACACGTTCCTCGCAAACGACATCATTCTTGTGGAGGACAGCGCGCTTGCCGACGGCGAGGAGTTCACCAACGAGCCGGGCGCGGTGATCCATCTCAAGCAGAACCGCATGGGCGGCGTGCAGCGGCTCGGCGGACTGCAGAGCATAGCGAACGGCGCGATGGGCGTGGAGTTCTTCAAAAACCAGATCGAGCGCGCCAGCCGAAACTACGACATCAATCAGGGCAGAGAAACGACCAAGGTCACGACGGCGACCGGCCTTGCCATGATGCGGCAGGACGCGCAGAGCCAGGCGGACATCAAGGGCGCGGACCGCGACGCCGGGTTCGAGCGGCTGTATGAGCTGCTCGACTGGCTGGCGCTCGAGTTCTTCGACGACGACCGCATGCTGTTCATCGGCGCGGACGAGATGAAGGACCGCGCGCCGCAGGCAATGCCGTTCAACGCCGACAGCTTCACGGCGGTCATGCCGAAGGTGCTGGACGGGGCCGGAAACGTTGTGCGCGAGGAGTGGCAGTACTTCCCGCGCGTGGACGTGACGATCACGGCGGGCGACAGCATCGCCCACGGCAAGGCGCAGACGCTGCAGGCGCTGCAGGCGCTCACGCAGAGCCAGATCACGGCGGAGAACTGGAAGCTGTTTGCCGCGCAGCTTGAGCTCATCGATCTACCAAACAAGCAGGAGATCATCAACGAATGGCAGCAGAGGTTCGCCGTACCGGCTATGCCGGAATCCGCCGGAGGCGGCGGAGCGGGAGCGCTCGGCGAAGCGGCCGCCGGCGGAGCGATACCGGGGGCGCAGACGCTGCCGCTGCTGGGAGGTGCGCCAACGGCATGAAGTGTCCGAAATGCGGCATTGAGATGACGAAAAAGAACGCGGCGGAATGGGAGTGCCGCAACCCGAAGTGCGTTCGGTATCAGGGAGGAAAGAAGAAGGATGGCTAACTTTTGGGATTGGGTGAACAAGCAGGCCAACAAGCAGGCCGCGACCGGAGACGAGCTGCTGTACGCCGATGCGCTGAAAAACCAGGAGGCGAGAAACGCTGCGAATAACCAGTACGCCGCGGCAGCCGCGGCGGCGAAAAGTGGGAGCGCGAACAGCTCGTCTCTGCAGGGGACCATCGATCCCGACCGGACGGGCGCGGCGGCGCCGCCGCGAAAAGGGCTCTATGACCAGACGGGCATGAACGCGACGGCGGCGAACGCGGCAAGCGGAGCGATGACCGGCGCTCTGGCCGGAGCGGGACGCCTGCCGAAACCGGACGGAGCGCAGCAGCCGACCACGACGCCGACGCAGCCGGGCACGTCCGGCGGCGGCAAGGTGACGTACATCGACCCCAACGGCGACGCGCAGAAGGGCACGACGGAAGGAACGACGGAGGAATCGCCGGGCGAGCCGCAGCGGACGTATCTGGACGAGCTGCGCGACCAGTACCAGAAGATGTACGACGACGCGGTGAAGGCCAACAACGACGCGGCGAAGGCCGCCGCCGAGCGGGCTCTCGCGCAGGCGGAGAAGGGCGTCGGCGAGCTCGGAGACCAGTACGGCAGTCTCAACAAGCAGCTCTACCGGGATTACATGGAATCGCTGCGCGTGCTGCCGCAGGAGATGGCCGCGAGAGGCTACAGCGGCGGCATGAGCGAATCGGCCAGGCTGGGGCTGGATACGGCCTACGGCGAGCGGCTGAACGAGAACGAGACCGCGCGTATCGCCGCCATTATGCAGCTGCGGCAGCAGGGCGCGGACGCCGAGTATCAGGCGAACGCCGCGCGGGACCAGGCGAACGCGCAGGCGCAGCAGAATCTCTATGCAAACATGATGAATCTCATTCTTCAGCAGCAGCAGGACGCCGCGACGAAGGCACAGAACATGGCGCAGTACGGCGACTTCTCCGGCTATCTCGGGCTCGGCTACACGCAGAGCGAGATCGACCAGATGCAGAAGGCGTGGATCGCGGCGAATCCGGAGCTTGCGCGGACGCTGGGGTATGTCAAGACGCCGGAGCCGGTGTACAGCTCTTACAGCGGCGGAGGCGGAGGCGGAAGAAGGTCAGGCACGACGCCGACGATTCGGGAAACTGTGCAGGCCGGGATCGAAGCCGGAACAGACCGGCGGGATATATGGAATGCTCTGGCTGCCGACTATAAAGCGGGCAATATCACGCAGGAAGAGTTCAACGACGGCATTCACTATGCCGACTATCTGGAAACGGCAAAGTCGTTCGGGCAGACGGCGTCTGATGCTGGCTATGCCAAGTGGAGGAGCGGAAAATGACAGAGCTTGAAAAGCTGGTAAATGAGAAAAAAGGAGGAAGCCGAGGCTCGGCTTCCTCCAACAGCTATCTTTCGGCACTTGTTGAGAAAAAGAAAAATGAGCAGAAAATGGCAACGCCCTACGCCGATGCAGTAAAAAGCGGAGCCAGTGCGCAGAACCTCTATGCCACTGTCGCAAAGAAAATGCAGGGACAGAGCACCATGCAGATGCCCTATGCAGACGCTGCGGCGCAGATGAAGAGCGGGAATGCGGCGAAGGGCACGAGCGTCGTTTTCAACAGCGTGTACGGAAAGGCGGATGACCGGGCGAGCTCGGCCGGCTCCGGGAAGTATGCCGGTATTCTCAAAGCGAGCGACTATACCGAGCTTTCCAAAAGCGGCGAGAGCAAGAGGAAGCTCTTCGGCGACGCCCGGTATGACTACATCAACAACATCGGGAACTTCCGCGCGCAGTCCGACGTGCAGCAGGCGCAGGGACGCGGGCAGGACTACGGGAAATACGCCTTCATGACCGATGATGAGATCGGCGTATACAACTACCTATACGCTACGCAGGGAAAGAAGGCGGCGAACGCCTTTTTGAGCGATCTTGAACCGGAGCTCGATAAGCAGTGGTACACCGGCACGAACCGGGCGACGACGGAGGCGCTCGGAAAGAATGCGGCGACGCGGACGCTGGCAAGCGCCATGACCGTTGCGGCGCAGCCTACCCGGACGATCACGAGCATGATCGCCATGGCGGACGATGCGGTGCGCACGGCGAAGGGGCAGGAGATCAACCCCTATTCCAAGTGGCGGCAGGCGAGCAACATCACGCAGGATCTCCGCGCCGACACCTCGCAGCACATCGAGGAAGCAAATCCGGGGATGGGCGGCAAGGTCGGGAGCTTTGTATACAACACGGCGATGAGCGCCGCGGACAGCGCGATGAACGCGCTTGTCGCCAAGGGAATCGGCGAGGCCGTGGGGCTTACCGGCGACACGCTGATGAAGGCGACGAACATTCTCGGCTCGGCGCTGATGAGCTCGGAGGCGGCTTCCCTGTCCATCGCCGAGAGCAAGGAAAAGGGATACTCCAACGCCGGAGCGCTGGCGCTCGGTCTGACGCGCGGCGCGATCGAGTACGCCTCAGAAGCGGTCGGCGGCGAATGGGTCATCCGAAAGATCAAGGCAAACCCGCTGAGCTTCGTGAAGAGCATGGCGCTCACGATGATCCCTGAGGGCATGGAGGAGGTCATGTCAGACGCGGCGAACGGCGTGGTAAACCTTGCGATCGACGCGGCGTTCGGCACGGAAGAGAGCGGGATCCCGAAGATGCTCGAGTACTACCGGACCAGCGGCACGGATTGGCAGAAGAAGCACGCGGAGCTTGCGACCGTGCTTGCCGTTCTCGGACAGGAGGGACTTTCGTTCCTCGGCGGCGCGCTGGCAACACTGGGGTCGAGCAGCGTGCAGTACAGCACGAACCGCGCGAACATCAACCAGACAGCCGAGCGGCTGGACACCACGCCGAAGAACGTTGTGCAGATGATGCAGGACGCGCAGACGGAAAACCCCGGTGTTATATACGCGCTGGCCGAGCTGACCGACGCGGAGAACGCCGAAGATCTCCGCCAGAAGATCGGAACGAAGGAAGATATGAAGCGCGCGGCGGAGTATCTGACGCAGCAGATGGTGGCGGACGGGCGTTCCGGCGCGCAGGAAGGTAATTATACTGCCGGGGCGCAAAACGCGCCTGAGGGCGCGCAGAGGGCGCAGAACGAAGGAAACAGCATGACGCCCGCGGCGGCGATCAACATTCAGGAGGGAATGAACAATGGACAGAGTACTTATCACCGGGAAGAAAGCGGGGCTGCTTATGTCGGTTCCCGCGGACAAGCTGCGGGAGGCGCCGAAGGAGGGCTACAAGCTCTCACCGGAGGCCGAACGGAAGTTCAACGAGGCGTGGGAACGGACGCGCAAGCGGATCTACGGCAAGTAACTCCGGCGCAGCTCGGCATCCGAAACGGCGGCACGGAGGCCGTGACTGTTGTGGATGCGCAGAGGCTCGGCGGCGAGGCAAAGAGCGCCTACGACGCCGTACTGGAGAACGGGCTTGAGCCGGTAGCGGTGCGCGGGGCGATCCAGGTGGGAGACGGCTACGCGAACGCCTATACCGAGAGCGGGAAGGTGTTCTTCCGCGTGGACGCCGTGGACAGCCGCGGCAACGCCATCGGCCCGGAGATGCTGGTGCAGCACGAGCTGTTCCACAACTATGCATCCGAGGAAGTTATCCGCGCGACGGACGAGGTGATCCGCGAGAGCATGACTGCCGAGGAATACGACGCCATGCGGGAGGCATATAAAGCGGACTACGCAGGGGTATACGATTTCGCAAATATGAGCGTGGACGAGATCGAGCGGCTGCTCACCGAGGAGATCGCGGCGGACGCTTACGCGGGGCTGAACTGGTTCTCCGGCGAAGCGCCGGTGCAGGAGGCCGTGCGCGCCGAGACAGAAAGAAACGCCCCGGCCCGGAGGGCAGAGGCGCAGCAGGAGACGACGGGACCGCCGGAAGGCAGGGGAACGATCGTGGTTCTGCCGGACGGGAAAAAGTATGTGCAGGCTGACCGGCAGGTGATCTTCGGGGACGACCCGGACAGCTGGGCCGACCAGATCGAGGGCTACATCAACCGGAAGATCCGCAACGGCGAGGACGTGATCCTCACGACGGATTCCGGGGACGTGCTGAAGATCACGAAGGATACCGCCGGAAAAGCGAGCTTCCGGAACTATGTGACGGACGAGAACGGGAACCGACGTCTGATGACCGATTCGGAATACGAGGCGAAGCTGAATGCCGAGGCGCACATAGACGAACTCGTTCAAGTTTCGGAGAAGAAAAACAATATCCCGGTTCCTGATGAGCTGGGGACAAACGGAAAGCCGCTTCATGGCGGCCTTGCAAAAAACGGATGGTTTTACAGAAAAGCGTGGTTCCAAGACTTCGACGGAAAATACTATCTGGTGACGATTTCCACGGCGGATGGAGACAACGGAGTGGTTGTGTACAATGTGGGGGATATGAAGAGAAGAGGCTCCCCCGCAAACATACACGGCTCTTCCGATTCCGTTACCGAAACCGGCGCTCAACAGGGGAAATCCTCTTCTACGGTTACTATACGCCAGACGGAGGGGAATAGTCAAGAAAAATCTTCCGGCAGGGCGAGTGCGGAGGTGGAAAACCGGGATTCCAATAACGAAAACCGGAACACTGATAACGAAAACCGGAACACTGATAACGAAAACCG
>ERZ1026898.217-NODE-217-length-38541-cov-20.950969_pt1 | contig 38541 bp, 38 predicted proteins | sample MGYA00380178_ERZ1026898 | MGnify/ENA primary metagenome ERZ1026898 (study PRJEB33269, sample SAMEA4719814) | human gut metagenome | biome: human-associated habitat; feature: organic feature; material: feces | place: Cameroon | collected 2013-10 ...
CATAATCATTACATATATCAATACTATCTTTCAACTTTTTGATAAAATCATAGCCTGACACCTGTTTTTCTATCTTTTTCTCTACATTTTTCTTTTGATACTGCAGAAAATCAACCCACCCCTTTATTTCAACGAACAATAGCTTTTCGTTCTTTTCAGACAATCCATCTACCGAAGCACAAGAAATCACCTGATGTTCCTTGCAGTAGGCGGTCTTTACATCATCAAAATTCACGAATCGTTTAGCAGGCTCCCAAGAACACCTGGGTGTCGTAGCACAAGGCTTATGCAGCTCACAGACAGAACAAAGAGAGAAATGCTTATCCTTCACCAAAAACGATATTAATTCACTGGCAGTTTTCATTTCATTCTTCCCCTTACTTCATCCACGTTCATGATTTTATTCAAAGGCTCAGCCAAAGTAAGAAAAACCTGGTTTAAGTCATTAGTAACCTCTTTCATGGTTACCATATCATCATTACCACACTCTGCCATGTAGTAGTTCACATACTTCTCAATGTTATACATAGCAGAATAATACCTCACGGCTTGCAGGAAATACGGACTATGGGTACTGATCATCACCGGAATACCGGAATTAACAATCTGTACGATAACCTTAGCAAACTCCACTTGCCACTGAGGATGCAGATGATTCTCAGGTTCATCCCATATCAAAGGACGATTATTGGAAATACAATAACCATCAAGCAGAAGCTGCAAGGCACCAAAACTTTTGATACCAGAAGCCACGTTGATAGGCTTAATCTTCATACCATCTTTTTGATATACGATGCTACGTGAACTCTTATCATATGCAAACGTACCATGAATGATATCCGCTGTATGAAAATCCTTCGATTGAGGCTCAAACAAACTTAGCTGAGTATCAAAATTCTGGAAATTCAAGACCTTGTCAACAAAATCTTTCACGTGGGCAGGAACCATTGGTTTATATCCCAAAGTCCTCTTCATTTCCCGATAAGCAACAGAAGATTTTAAGCTATCAAGAAGATGGAAGTACAGTGGCGACTCAACATAAGTGATATCCTCATAGAATCCTCTTTCAGAAAAGGAAACATTGGTCACTTGATTATCCTTTGCCTTAAACGACAGTTTCCCCTCTTCTTCAGTATCAAGCATAACATAAGTAAGTTCAGACTTAGAAGAACAGAACTGCCCCATAAACTCAGATTCAACGAGATAAGCCAACTCCGTTTTCAATACAGCAGCAGGATTATTCACCTGATCAAAGCAAATCCGAATATTCACAATATCCTCCTTGAGCAAGGATTTTTGGCGAGGAGACAAATCAATATCTTCGATTTTAGCATTCAGATGATCAAGAAAAGCATTTCGTTCCGCTTCGTCCTGACATATTCTTTCCATTTCCGATTTGACACGAGGCAACAGATCCATAGTACCATCTATGATTTTTTTCCCATAGAAGTGCTTATACAAAGAATCTATATGCTTAGAAGCTTTGTTGGCAGAACTTTCATTACTCAAGCTTCTCATATTAGAGACCGCCTTGATAATAGAAAAGAAAGCTCTACCAATGGTACTTTTTCCCATATCATTCTCTCCCACAATCACAGTCAAGCCATTCAAAGCAATATCTGCTTCCTTGATTTTATTGATATTTTGTATCTCTAATCTCATTGGTCTATCAATTTTTCTGCAAAACTAAACAAAAAACATTATATATACAAAGAATTGGAGCACTTTTTCATTTCGCATACCTTTTCTTCCGCCATTTCTCCAATAAAAAAATCAATAAAACCAGATATCAGCTATAGACTCAGAATCTGTGAATTCTGTGAAATTTGTGGGAGTCCACCATATATCGATACCTTTATATGAAAGAGGGTATTTGTGTTCATTGTTTGAATACTTTTAGCATATGGTCTTCAAATATATTAGCAAACAATCATTGACCATTATTCTTTTGATTTTAAACAATACTTTTAAAGCCAGCTTTATTTTTCAAGAAATTCCATCTAACGATGTCATTCTTAAACCTCAATATATGCTTTTTAGTAAACCTTATCTACAGTAACTTTGCCCCTTTCATAAAGTTTTAAAAACTTGGAATTAAACAGATTCGCTGGCATCTTACGCTTCAACAATTCATAGAAATTATTGTCGTGTGTCGTCAAAACAATCTGCTTTTTATTTATAAAAGCCAAGTTTCTCAACAAATCAATTAAGGATAAAATATTTATATCATCAAGAGACTGAATAGGGTCATCTATAAAAATACAGTCTACAGTTTCTCCTTTGTCATTCTTTGTATGTAATGCTTTTGCTAAAAAGATACAAAATGAAAGGATGTTTATTTGCGCAGTACTAAAGTATAAGTTGGGAACAATCTGCTTCATTTCCTCACCTTTTGGGCTCATTACTATACTCAACTTTGGTCTTAGATTATCGAAATTACATGAAAACTTTATTTTTTTATAATCAGGGTGTGGATCTATAGTGTTATAAAGTCGATTAATCAAATCTAAATCAAAAAAATTATTAACATAGTCATTAATATAATTCTCTAATGATACATTTTCATTTGAACAACACTCCAACTCACTTTCTAAAGTACCGAGCACCTTCTTCAATTTATTTTTTTCATCTAGATTTTCCTGATACTCCATGTATTTTATGGATTTCACCATTAAGTCTTTTAAGATCTCAAGTTCTTTTATGTTTCCAGTTATAGTCAACTTTGATTTAGCATTACGCTGCTGAGCTTCATTAACCGCCACTTTCACCATCTTGATATCAAGACTTTGTTCTATTTGCAGAGAATCCAATTCATGCACCTCACACTGAGCATTCAGATAAGACAATGTTTTAGAAACATTAGTCTTCATATCCTCTATCTCAGACTCCAATAGTTTTTTTAATTCCACATTCAAGTCGATTTGTTCCTCCGATATTCCTTCAACTTCCAGTTTTTGGATATAATCTTTTAAGGCAGAAGCTTGAACATTTAGTTTCTTTATTTCTTCAGAAACTACGTCCAGTCTATTTTTCCATTGTATTGATGAAAAAGAAGGACTACGTAAATCTTGTTTTAACTTTTCAGAAAGATTCAAATAGTCTGGATTTGTCAACAATACCGAATATTGGACAAGCAAATTATCTTTGGTTTTCAGTTTATTTTCAACATTCTCAAACAGTGCATTTTTTTCTTTCTCCTTATTCCTTATAGTCTCATCAACGTTTTTAATTTCTATTTCTTTGCTTGCTTTATACTCAATATAAGCAAGGCGGAGTTGTTCCAAAGACAAATTCTTAAATTCCAAAGCCAAATTCTGTATAGCCTCCTTTTGGGTTTCAATTTCCGAATTTAACAATCCTTTAACTCTTTCTTTTTCAACAATAGAGTTCTTAAGCTGATCGATGAGTTTATTACATTTTTCAACTTTCTCTGAAATCATACCAAGAAGATTGGTTTGGGCTCCGTGAATTTCTCGAGACAAATTTTGAATTTCATCACCGATACGTTGCTTTTGTCCGATAAGATTCTTTATCGAATCATCAAGGATATTATTTGCTTCTATTCGTTGTAATAATTCCCCCTGAGATTTATAATCATAGCCACAGACTGGACATACTCCGTCTTTTAGAACACTATTAACATTTTGGACATCAATAATTAGTCTTCTTACTTCATCTTGATATTCCTTTTGACCTATGATTAACCCTTCTACTTTAACTAGTTCCTGTTGCTTTTGCTTTTGCTTTTCCACATTATTTTTTAAAACAGCAACAAAATTTGGAAAGAAGTCCTCAGGTAATAAGACAAAATCTAAATCGTATATTTTCTGTACACAGGAAGACATAGTAGCACGTCGGGAAGAAAGTTTGGCAATCCAATTTTGAGCCTTGACAATCTCTTTATTGACGGCTTGTATTTTCTTATTTTTAGCACTAATACTCTCTAACCCACCCTGATATCTCGCATAGTCATCTTCAAGAGAAGAAAGCCTAGCATTAACAGATTCCAATTGCCCCTTTATAGATTGACGTAATTTTGTGCCCTGCTGTATCTCATTACTGAAAACGACCTCTTTTCCCTTCAATATTTTTATTTCTTCTTCTATCTTTTTTTGCTTTGTCTCATTTTCAACCAAGGCAACGGTAGTATCATGAAGGGATATTAAATGATTTAATCCAAAGTTCAATTCATCGCATTCTGTTTTATAGGGCATTCTGACCTTAAATAATGAAGACAATTCTTTTCGCAACTGCTTAAGTTTGTATTGCTTTTCCAGTTCATCATTAACTCTTTTCAGTTCTTTCTTTTCATTCTTTATATGTATTAGTTCAATACTGAGCTGAGACAATGATAGGCAATCGGACTTTCCTGCAAGCGAATCATCAAGATGTTGTATAAGAGAATCTAACTTTTCCTGATTTTTCAAAAGAGAAACTATTTTGTTGCCAACAATAACTATAGATTCACTCAAATTATCTTTTGTAAGTTCACTGAGGGTAGGAAAAACGATATTCTGTTCTTCTAACTTAGTAAGTTGCTTTTCAAATTCATTTTTTACATTACCTGTAACAGGTTCCGACAAAAGCTCATCCAAGTCATCGACTCTTTTTTCTGTTTTATCTTTCTCTGCATTTAAAGAGTTGATTTTCTTGTTCAACTTAAACCTATAACTTACAATATCATCACCATCGTAAAAATATTTAAAAAATATTTCATACCGATCTTCAGGATCAGTTGCAGAAACAAATTCACTAAACCAATCTTGAGACAAGATGACACTCCGAAAATATTCATTCTTTAAATTATTTTTGCGACTAAATAAATTTTCATTCTGAACTGTATAAACATCACCATAAGATGAACCATCCTCACAAACAATTTTTATTTTAATTGGGATGTTAACACTTTCTTTATTATGCAAAAAAGACTTTTTGTCTCGCAATGCCTTATCTACAACATTGTCATTTTTGTAATTCGCCTTTTCAAATCGTTCAATCCGATTGGTCATACCAAACTCTATGGCATCCAAAAGAGAGGTTTTTCCAAAACCATTAGGAGCCTGTATGGCAACTAAATTAGCACTAACACCATTTTTTGAAAAATCAATATCAGCTTTTTCAAAACAGCGAAACGCCCGTATATAAATTGATTTAATCTTCATGATTATTTCGTTCTATCAATTCTACAACCTTATCATTCTTAACAAAAGATTTATCATAAACTGCCTCTTCTGTCTCAATGGTATAACACAAATATTTATGAATGAGATATTTGGGAATTTCTTTTCCCTCAATCTCCTTTGCAGAAATAATAATCTTTCTAGAAGAGAGCGTATTATGTTCTATCTTAAATTTCAGATTTCTCTGTAGATGTTCTATATCCTTGACAACATAGAAAAGATAAAAGTTCCACCTTTCGAAATCATCAGTTAATCCTCGCTGGTATTTCATCGCAATATCATCACGAATCATTTTCCATTCTATTTCTAAGTCAGCAACACTCATTGACTCTGTTACAAAAATATAAACTACAGAATCTACACCAAAAACATCACGAGCATATTTATTTATCTTTTTCATTTCCATATATAGCATCTTTAAGTAAACTCATATAAAAATCAAGGACCGCTTTTGAATGTTCTCCTATGGCTCTAGAATTATGATTTATTGCATCAACAAAGAGCTTATTATTAACGAAAGTCACACAGGCCAACATTTGTTTCCCACTTTTTGAAATATCCAAGCCATTCTGTTCTATATCTGCTCTACTGATATCTGGCACCTCCAGTTCAGAGGGACTTACATCATAATCATAGTCAGCAGATCTAATTCCACCTACAACCACAATTGTATCTTTATCTATTTTTCCAATTACGCAGGGTTTAACATAGTCTCTTGCTTCAGAAATATCAAAATCTTCGTCAGAATATACAAATCGGAACTTATCTGCTATAAGACAAATCTTATCATTATTCAATTCTATACCCGTTAATAGCCGACTTCCTACAAGATATCGAACTATTTCTACCCAAGTATCTTCCTTATAGTCATGTATGTCCTCCTTATCGCCCCACAACTTATTCTGACTTTTAAGTTGTTGATATATTTCTTGAGGTGAAAGCTTATTAATTTGTTGAAGCAGCATATTTATAGAAAGCAATAATTTGCTCAAATCCTCAATCTTCTTTTTGGGAGAAACAGGAGGAGGAAATGCTTTTGGGGTAAAACTATCAAACGTCAATAAGTCAAGATAGGTAATTACCTTCAAAGTATCCTCTTGGGATATCAACTTTTTGAAATTCTTTATTGGTACGCATGAACTTTTTCCATTATATTCCCTGCCATCTCTGTTTGAGATACATTTATGTACTCCTAGTAGATGATAATCCCCATCAATTATTCCACCTCCAGAACATTCCTTTAATTCCGCTTGCTGATGATACTTATCATATTCATATTCAAGTATCTTACCACCTATCATCTGTCCAAACTCTTTTATCGAATAATCAATAAAATCGCCTCGAACTTCATCTTTATTTCTCCGAATATCAGGAAAACCAACATGACGAAGATTCGTATAATTATCGTAGTCCTCACACAGAGAAAGCTGCTTTACCTGATAAGTGGTATCTATTTCTATGATGGCAGCATCTTCTTCTGTATCAGTCGAATGATAAGATTTGATAACTTCACAAGAGATTTTTTCCTTTAAATCACAAGCTAACGACAACTTTATCTGCGAATCGTCCAAGTCTTTTATTACATGATATGCAGTAAAAACGAAAAGATGGTTTCCCGAAACTGGTTTTACTAAAATGCCACTTCCTTCATTCACTTTTACCGAAAGCCGTTTTATTTGATCAATGTAAGTCATTATTAGTAAAAAGTTTACACCTTGATTTTATCATCGGATAAGTTGCCAGGTCTTCCACAGTAAAGAGCCTTTGCAGAACCGAATCATAATTAAAGAGTATATTCGAATTTGTTTTCCTAATGAGGTGAGCAATTACCTCTTTGTCTGGATGCCCGTAAATAGAGCCATCTGTTGATACAACAAAATTCTTTGTTGCAACAATCTCTAACAATTTGTCTGTATAGTTATTCTTACTGCCATGATGAGAAAGTTTTATAAGTTCACACATCAACTTATTGTCTTTAGAATAGCCTAACTCTTCTATAGAATGAATAACGGTATTTATATCAGCATCTCCAAGCAGCAGATTGTTTTCTCCATCTATAGTAGCAAGAAGAAAAGCGATGGAAGCTTTATTAGCGTCACTCAATTTGATTTTCCATTTACGCCCCATAAGCTCATCTATACTTATTCGATAATTATCACTGCCACTATTATCTGTCACATACCGTTGATCTAAAGTTGTTTGTAATGCTTTTGCGATTTTATTATGATATTTCACATTAGGTGATAGAACTATTATCTTTCCCCAATTATACAGATACGCCTGCCCCTGAGTAATACCATTTTTGTAAGAAACTCCATGTTCATCTAAAAGACATTTTAGAAAAATTGCATTTTCTTTGCTATTATTTGTCGATTGATAAGATGGAACAAGGATATTATCATTAAACCAGACCTCACGAACCAAACTCTTATCAGGAAAATCATGAGAAAACCACTCTAAAAGCCCTCCAATATGATCATCATCAATATGAGTAATAATCAGCAGGTCGATATGTTCGTGTTTACTTTTCAAACTTATCAACTTGCTTTTCAAGTCTCCTGGCATCGGGTATCCACATTTTAAATCTACGTAAGTTGCAGATACTCCACCATCAACAAGAATGCGGTATATCTCGTCATCATTTTTTATTGTGATAAAGAGGCAATCACCGCATCCTGCCTTCAATATTTCAATAATTGTTTGAGTCATAATACTATAAGTATCGGCATCACCCCATATTACCAATACGTATATGAAGCTAATGCCAGTGGAAGCTATACCATGATTAGTCTATTTTTTTATTATCCCCATATTCCCAAAACTCAGAAAGAAGAGACACAAGCACCTATATCCACCTTTCCAAATAACATTTAAACTCCTCTAAACCTAATACTTCCACCTTTGAAAATGGAATATTTTTCAACGCCCTAAAATGCTTATCTTCAGTAACAATACACTTCGCATTAACTGCAATGGCACAATCTACAAACTTATTGTCATCTTTATCAGCCTCTATCAAAGCAAAAGTATAATGAGGATCTTTACGAATTACATTGGGTCTAGATAATATTGCATAAACTATAGCAACAGAAACTTGTGGAGAAATATTGCGAGATAACACCTCAGAATATTCCTCTATAATTTCATTGGACACACAAAGGTTATAATCGCCTTTAAGAAAAGCATTCCATACCTTTCGATACGGACTTTTAGGGGCGATTGACATAATTAAGCTATTTGTATCCAATACAATATTCATAACCTAATAATATTATAAAGACGGTTTATTGTATGGAGTACGTTCATGGAGATGACGGAAGTTCTCGATACGTTCTTCATTCAGAGTTCCTTCATTCCACATTCTATCTAACTCAGCATCAGCCATCTGAGCAAAATAATCAGAGATCACCTTATTCAAATCACGCAAAGCCTCAGGAGTCTTGATAAAAGACAACATATCAAGGATTTGCAGTTGAGCTTGATTCATAGTTGCAATCTGTGCCATAATAGTTCTATTAATATTTTTTTAAGTAAAGATAATGCAATCGAACACAATGAAAGCAGTTTTCATATTGCCAAGTACAGTTTATCTAAATGCAAAAATAAGCGAAACATTCTTTTCCTCCAAATATTAGCGCATAAAAACTCCACATTTTAACCTTCAGCAACATTTTATAGCCGTTCATACCTCCCACCAATTCCCAAGCGATTCCTCCAGCAAGAATTCACCCAGTTCCAAGCAGCAAAGAACCAGTTAGACAAGCCAACAGGCGTCCTTTGTTGTCATAAAAATCCACTAACTCATCATACAATACAACTTTATACCTATCAATTTAAATCCACGAGAAGCCATTTCTTTATTACCATCCACCATAGAAATAGAATTCATCCAAGGACGTTCAATATTTATCATGTCATTATCTTTTATAGGTGAAGTTTATCAAATTCTGCATGCAAGACAAAATTACACAAATATATAATAGCACATCTAACAAGTTGCGCCAACCTAATCGTATTGAGTTCCAATTCTTTTCTCGATATAATCAGCTGATATTCTGTACGAGACATAGGCCCGTCCTTAATAATTATCGACTTATGCTCCATATAATTACGTAGCATTTTCAAGTCCTTTGTTTGTTCATCAACAACATACCAATCCGTTTTCATTCCATAAACATCCAACTTAATGTTATATAATCCCAATAACGGCATGTTCTGTGAATACGCCAAAATTTCCGACCGTATGTCTCCATTCTTGCAATTCCATATCTTGGCAAAGTCTATCTCATAGGATTTTAGCCTAATATCAATGTAATTTGATAAGAACATGGCAATTTTATCGAATGTAGAATAGAAATTTTTATAAGCCATTTTTAGCATCTCCATATTCATGCCATTCTCATCATCATCATCTATAATTGTATACAGCATTTTCCGTGTGCTGATGAAACTACCTTTAATTTCTTCAAAGCAGCTTTCATAAAAAGCTTTTTTCTCTGGAATGTCAACTATGTCTGGAAGTTTCACATTATCATATAATGACAGCATAGAATCAGGCTCAACATCATTATAGCGATTGATTCTCAGATAATGTTGACATATCCATTTTTCGTATTCACCATCTTGGATATTATCATAATCAATTAATGGTGCATCAAAAGAAGGAGAAGGCCATGAACAAATCTGTCTGAAATGAGGAAAAAGACTATCATAAAACTGTTGGTATTTTCTTATTATCTGCTGAGCTTTTCTTACAATGAAAGGTTCTTCCTCTGTCCAAAATGCATGCATATTAGCATAAGCAAAACCTTGATTTCTCTCCACTTCCTGTGTATTGCAAGTATCCAACATGGCCATTCTATAGAATTGTTGAGCTTCACAGAACCTTCCTAGATGATCATAAGCATTAGCCAAGCACAAATAAGCACGGCATGACGTTCTGAAAGCAGTAAGATACAATGCGGCCCATTCTTCTCTTTTTACACGAGTAATCAAATATTGTACATTATGGTAGTAGCTTACTTCCTTATAGACATATTCGTTGTTATAATACGCTTTTCTAAAATCCAACTCTCGGGTTTTCAAAATTCCATAAGCATCTCCAAGAACACAATATCCTATCAATTGATTGAACAAGTTTTCTTTTGACCATTCGATTTGTTCAACCTTTGATAATTCTGCCATGAAAGTCTCTCTATTAATGGCATTCTTATTAAACAAATCAACCAATGATGCAAACTTGTTTATCTGTTCTGTCCTTTCCGTTATTTTAGATTGTTCTATAGAATTATTCATAATGAATACTAATTATAGTCATATAATAAAGGAGGCGGCTAACCGCCTCCCCGGTGTCAAACATGAGTTTGAATCACCTGTTTGATGTACTACACAATCGACATAACATCTTGACCCGCATTGAACACGTCAACATAATCAATTGGAACTCCGAAGTACAACTTGATAGCAATACTTGATAAATCCAAAATTGCGATTATACACTTGGCAGACTCTTCGAAACTCTGCCCTTTCATTTTCTCGATGAGTCGGGCAACTTTATGCCCGACCTAACAAAAACTAATTTTCTTCATAAAGTTTAAATTTATAAATATATTTAAAGTTATATTAGCCGTCCCTTCGACGGATTCCTTATGGCTATCCTCCCATCCACCCAACTCTTGCAATCCCATAAGGTAATATTTTTTAGATTCGTACTACAAAACTTTATCCTCGAAAAGTATATTATAAAGAAGGAAGATGCGTTCCTTTTATTTCTTCTGGCATTTCAATCTCCATAAAAAGAGCCGAACTCTGAATATCGGCTCACTCAAAGCCTCGGCAGGATAATATCTCAGAAGACGAGCGTCACGATACAGGCAAAGGAGGTTATGCCCCAAAACGTGATGCTTGTCATAATGCCCCAAATTGCCTCCACTCAAGATTTCATCAAGAAGCATTTGCCCCTCTTTACATCCATAGATGCAATCATCTTATCCTCTGTTAATCCCATGACCTTATGTAACTTAGAAAAGGTGGTGAGAGAGTGATTCCTCACCACCATAACCATTAACATCCCTTGTTCGCAAGAACCGCTACAGGAACTGGTTTTAAGCATCGTTGAGATGCCAACTTGCATCCATACCACAGATAACAATCAGATCGCCAGAGGCGAATGGATGCCTCGGAGCACAGCTAGCTCCTCTAACTTGAATTTATGACATCTGTCAGAAGAAATTCCGAACCTCCTGCAAAATGCCTCAATATGTTTTATGTCATCATCAGAATGCCAACTAATCTCCCATTCAACATCCTTGCCTATCGCCTCGTTAATCTTGTCAAAATAGGGCATGTCGACAGCAGAAAGAGAATGGCCAAGAACAGAAATCTTTCTTATAGACGCCAAGCCCTCAAAGAAATCCTCGTTTGCCGCAATAATGCTCTCCGTAGGCTTCATGTTAATGGCATAATAATCCTCAAACCGTCCCAGGGCCTCCTGTACCGCATTATACCTGACAGACGACCTCCAGTTGCCCTTAGCCTCGTCCTTCAAGAAATAAGCAAGATACGCAAGCTTGTCATTGGCAAAATAACGTCCCTTCTTGTCTTTAAGGTTAGGTCTATACCTTCGTCTGTGCTCGTTACGTTTCACCCAAGCCTTAAAGCCCCCTTCATCATCAGCGCTATGCCCTATTATCAAGCTTCCATATCTGTCATGCCTACTGCCATGAATATACCTTATCTGCTCCCTCCCGATACCATAGACCGACTCCAGAAAATCAGTATAATTGAACGTCAGAAACCAGGCATTCTTGTCGATATCAAGCAGACGCTTCTTAACACCCTTCTCATACGCCAACGTGTTAATCCACTTATGCAGCTGATACCTCATTTCAAACGTGCAAGAGTTGAGCATGTCCGATATGCCGTCCAGCCCCAGATAATAGTCGCAATATCTGAACCCATCCGAATCTTCGTCACAATCAGGCAAGACAACATCAAGAACATCGAGCACCTTCTCCCTATTCAGGTCAGCCAGATGCTCTTCAAACCGCCACCACAGATTGTTCTCGGCCCATGTTGTCTTTGGGTAGACGCCGCCAGATGAGCACCCCCATGAAATCTCGAGACACCTCAAGCAATCCTTGAAACTTTCAAAGCTGTTCATCAGCGACCTCGGTCCGAAATAGAGGTCAAAAGTTGCCAACACATAAGGCCTATGTCTTAGCAGATACTTTCTAAACTCAGCATAAGAACATTTAGCCCCATGATAGCAATCAAATCCGTTTCCGATGATATAAAGGTGATCTGATGTCATATTGCAAGCACAGCAACATCATGCTTAGGAACGAGGAAGCCCGTCTTACCATCATCAACAATTCCTGGTATTCCCCCTTCTGTCGTCGAGATGCAAGGCAAACCATGCTCCATAGCCTCCAACAATACAAGAGAGAAACACTCGTTATGATAGAACGTAGGAAATAAAGGGAGGACTGGTGGGTTTTCGAAAAAAGCAACGAGCAAGCAACCCTTTAGCAAATCCTTGAGTGGAAGCGGGTTCATCCCCGCACAAAAAACGCTGCTCCGCTGCTGGCGTAGACCTCTGATGGTCCGCCAACCTTATAGCGAAGCGGTTTGAGCACCGAGTAGGGCGGTTGGTACATCCCCTGTACCCTGAGGGGAAAGGGGCTTGGGGAAAGCGGTGGAGCCTTCTTTAATGGTAAAGAAGGACGGGTTGATTTTAGAAAGCCTTCTTATACCACTCTACCATGACCTTAGCCTTTTCCTCCCAGGAAAGCTCCTTTTGTCTTTCCTTACAATTCTCCGAAAGGAGCCTCAGCAAAGACCTATCCTTTTCCAGTTCATTGAGCAATTTGGCGAAGTCACGAGCCGACTGAGAAGGAGAAGAAAGAGGAACCTTTCTACCCACCTTATCATTCACAGCATCACCCTGTCCGCAAGTATCAAAACAAACGACAGGAAGATTATTGCCAATAGCCTCCAGCACTACATGAGGAGTACCCTCAGCAACACTGGTAAAGAGGAAAACATCCGACTTCTGCATGATGTTCTGCACCTCATCATGGCTTACAGCACCATGCCAGATACACTTATCAGCAATGCCATAACTCTCTGCCAATAACTGATAGGAATCAGCATCACCACCGCCAACAATATGAAGGCGAAGCCTGTCATTTCCCGACTCAGCTATAGATAGTAAAGCCAATCCCAACTGTTTACGGAAATCCTTTTTGCCAACCCAGAGCACATCAAATGTATCTTTACCAGATTTATCCAGCAAAGGATGCTCCTGCACATAGCACCCCGTCTCATTGAGCAGAGGCGAGCCAATACCCATATACTTCTTGAACGAGCGTTGCGAGTTAGATGAAGCAGAGAAAACCACCGAAGCCTGTCGCGCAGCCTTTCTCACACGACCAGAACACCTCAGCTGGATACCCGTCAGGAAGTTCTTCAGACGCATAAACAACTTGGTCTTCAGTCCAGCACCATCCAGATAAGCCACAGGGAACTTGTCCTTGGCATCCACAGGCCCCCATACAAACGGCACACCATTCTCTTGCGACAGTTTCCAGAGATAGCCTGGCTCACGGAATCCAATCATGTTGAGCTGATGCAACACATCCATCTTCGCCACCTTACAAATATCCTTCGCCAAGAGATACGTCTTCCACTGCCACTCCTTATAATATTTATAGAAGCGCCAGTCCCCCTGGTTCCAGCACATCTTCCTGATTTCCTCCGATACCGGATTATAATAGAAGTGCATGTTCTTCCCCTGTTCCAAGGTAGGCACCACCTCCTCTATTCTGTCCCGAAACTCCCCTTCGGTAATAATATACAGTTCACAGAACTTGGCGAGATTACTCACCCAGTTCCATGCCATTCCCGGTTCACTCCCCATACCAGGCGAGCAAGCGTATGCAGTGATTAATATCTTCATATATCAGATTTTTCATTAAACCTCCAACGCAAACTTATCCTTCGATAGCAGCGAAAGAAAAGCAGCGGTCATTACCTTTAGCAGATATGCAGCTATACAAATGACAGCAAACACAATAATGATATTTAAAGGGAACATACTGTTCCATTTATTAGTGATAAGCATAAACTGCACGATATAAATCTCCAGCGTAAGCCCAGCAACCAGAGAGATTCCTTTACCCAAGAACCTCTTGCCGAAGCACCAGTCAGTCCATTTATACGAAGCCACTTTGTACCCATAATACACAAAGCCGTGCAGAGGCACAAGCGCCAGCATCTGGACATCATACATCCATCCCGTCTTGTTCTTTCCGATAGCCAATATCAGGAAATATAAGACAAACGAAAGCGCCATACCACATACATCTTTCACCCAATGATCAGTTCTTATTCTGTCACGACAGACATACACCAAAGCTCCCATCATCATGATGCTGAAATGACATACGAAATGAAAGCTCGTATGGAACGGCGACCCTTCAGCCACAGGCATCCAGAAGAAATAAGCCACAGAGCAAGCTACCGACAAACCGAAAAGAGACAACATGTATTTATTGCCCCCCCCGAATCGGCATTTAGCAGGCAACACCTTTATCAGCAGATAGAACAAAGCATAGTACACCACGATAGTTTGCAGGAACCAATAATCACTCCCCAATATCATTTTATCGAAAGTCAGCGGAGCATCCCATATCAGGCTAGCTGCCACCACCCAGATAAACACCGCAGGCCACAACCTCCTGATTTTCCCTTTAAACCAATCGATAAAGCTCAACTCCTTATGCTTTCCAAATCCCATCATCAGCAGATAGCCCGCCACAAAGAAGAACAGCGCATTGCCCTGCACCCCGAAAGTAGCAAAGGCAGTATTCACACCCTCATACAGCGGTTGGAAATGAGAATTGGTGATGAAGATAGCAGCCATGCATTTCATCATATCCAACGAATATAAACGATCCTTAGTCATAGTATCACATTTTGTCTGCCATCATTCTTTCGTGCTCCTTTATCTCCTCTTCAGTAAATCTCATTTTGAGCAGTTTAGCAGGAATGCCACCGATAATACTGTACGGAGGAAAGGATTTAGTGACCACAGCACCGGCAGCCACAACCGAACCATGACCGATAGTCACACCTTTGAGGATAGTAACATTCGCCCCACACCACACATCATCCTCGATGACGACAGGCTGGTCATATACATTTACCCCATCCACAAACTTATCCTCCACGGTAACATCCGCGATATATTTGCCCAAGATGTCAATACGATGATCACCAGTGATGATAGTAGGATTCGGACCGAAGAGCACCTTCTTGCCAATAGTACACGGTGCATCCGTACAATAGATGGTACTCCCTTTAGGAATCGAAGTACCATCCCCTACCGACAGATTCCACAATCCCTTGAAATCCGAAGACATCGGACGGATATATACCCCCTTGCCACAGTGCTTCATACAGCGCTTCCATACAGGCGCCCACATCTTGTCCCACAGATACGAAGGCACAAGACTTATCTTTTGTAATATCTGAAAAATGTTCATGATTAATAAAAGTCAATTTAAGAAATCCTATTATAATCTTTTAATAACAGGATTAACATATTTCCCATATCCCCAAACAAGAGGAGCAATAACTATAATAGAAAGAACGGTACAAAGAAGAGCGTAAAGCAAATCTGTACGTATAAAATCTGTTGGTTGATTTACAACTTTACTCATTATAAAAATCACCATACGATAGACTGGCTCTTGAAAAGCAAAAAGAACAAGTGTATTTCTTCCCATCCATTCAAGCAAAGTATTTTTCCGTATACCCTTTGCTATCATTAACCATGCCCCTATACCTAAAACAGAAATAGGAATATATAATTGCGGATAAGAAAACTTTTGCCCCCCCAGATCAGCACCAGTAAAAGGAAGTACTAAATATTGTACTACCATCAAACTTATTCCTACAACAAAAAAAATCCAAGACTTTAAATCCTCTATTTTGCGCACAAACGGACGCGACCAAACTCCTAAAGCAAAATAGACTAAAGCTATCATAGCAGAAGTAATTCCCCAAGGTAACCATCCGATTTTCGTGTGGAAACATATACCAACAGCATGACAGATAACAATTATTGACAGCATTATCCATATATTTTTTACTTTGGAAATCAGCCAATATAGTATTTCCATAGAAACGAGACAAGGCAAAAACCATAAAGCCCCGTTAAAATACATATATCGAAGGTCATAAGTGCCATATAACATACCAAATAATTGGCTACCCAAAGACAAATCCGCACCTCTAACATGCCTTTCTATCACTACCCAATAACAGAAAGTAATAAGATAGAAAATCACATAAGGAACAATAAGTTTTGTCAATCTTGACTTTACGAAGTCTTTTGTATTAGCATATCTATCCGTATAGAAAAAATACCCAGACAACCAAAAAAATAAAGGCATGTGGAACCCCCAAATATAAGTACGGATGTCGAAAATATGTGTTATATGACCAAATATTACGAAGAATATAGCTATTCCCCTTAATACGTCCATAGAATGATCTCGCTGTTTTATTGCCATTTTATATTCATAAAAAATTTTAAACACTCAATATCTCCTCATACAGCTTCTCTATGCTCTCATTCACCATAACAGGAGCAAACACCCTCTCTCCGAAACTCTTGGAATAGTCAGCCATATCCCTGCAAAGTTCAGGAGATTCCATCAGCTTACGAAGTTGCATGGTAAGAGCATCAGCATCATCAAATGGAAAAGTGAGGCAGTTCTTCCCCTCTTCTATCACATCAGGAAGACCACCTACAGGAGTAGTTACTACAGCAATACCTCTTGCCCAGGCTTCCAATACCACCATAGGGAAACCCTCGTGGCGGGAGCACATACAATAGATACTTGCTCTATTCCAGGCGTCCTCCTTTTGCTTACCAGTGATATAACCAGTAAAGGTAACACTATCATCCAAACCCATAGTTTGAGCCATAGCTTGAAAACGCTCCACCTCACCATTTCCCATGATGGTCACATGCCAGTCAGGGAAATCCGCCTTCAGATTCTTCCATGCCTTCAGAAGTAAATCCGGATGCTTATTGTCATTCAGAAAGGCAGCCATGATGATACTTTTCTCCTTAATGGAGTAATCCACGGCAGGTGTCGGAGCACAGGCATTGTATATGACGGCAGTCTTAGCTTTCACTGTAGGAAACCATTCGGCAAAACACTTCTGCCACTTCTTTGCCAACAGCACCACGCGACCAGCTCGGTTCAGACACCATATAAACAAACGATTATGCGTGTGATCCTCCAACTGATTACCCATGTGGATATGCATGATAATCTTCTTCCTGCCGAGCAATGCCAACAGGAGCACAGGCATTTGAATAATCAGGCAAATCTTATCAGGCACCGTATGGAAATGCACAATATCATACTGCCATATCGTAAACAGTGCCTTGAAGTAAGCTTTCACCGCAAACCACAGCTTCACACCATATCCTCTCTGTATTTGCGTACCAAGCCATCCGCAATGATACTTCTCCCAGAAAGGCATTGTCTTCATCAGGCGCAACACACTCGCCACGCCTCCACCACTCTGCTCGGCAGAGCCGACCATTAATACTTTTGCCATAAAAATAAACGATAGAGGGTTGGCAAGACATCATCTTACCAACCTATCTTAGTATCATAGAGTAATTATCAGTAATTCAAAACATTAGTTTCCGCATATCTTTCTAAAAGTAAACCTTTTCTTATTTCGTAATTTCATGAAAAGGATCAAAGAACAAAGGGTATATTACACCATAAAGCCCCTGCATAAAATAAATTCGAGGTGAACGGACATTGCGCTCTCGTGAAGCCATCTCTTTTTTATCCGTATATAATCCAAAATGAAAAATGATAGGCTGTCCTGCCGTTATTCCAAGCTGCAACTTGTCGATGATTACTTTTAAAGGTTTGTGAAGCGCAAAGTGCCTACGCAATCTAAAACGATTGTCTTCCAACAATTCATCAATAGTATGCCCCGAAATATACTTCATGCTGGCAAAATACTCAAAAGTATCTTTCTCGGAAAAGTTTTGGTCAAAACCATACCCAGACAGTCCCATATCCACATACTCATAACTAATACGGATGGGCAACTGACAGGAGTTCCGTACATCGTCATTACTTATCACCTTCCAAGGTTCAACAGTCAAGTCGTCTCTCAACTGCTCTATATCATCATCAAACAACTCTATGCTCATGCCTCAACCAGTTGTTTTCTTCGTTCGACATTCTTCTTGTGCCTATCCGCATAATACTGATACATCGTATCCAAAGATAATGGCGTAACAGAACGCTCAAATGGTTTCAAGCCCTCTCTCTTTTCACACCAAGGCAATTCTGAATGCGTCAAGAAAATCAGATAATTTTGCGACTTGCTACCGTATTTAAGCACTATTTGCTCCAAAAGTTGTATCTCATCATTGTTTAAGCCCAACAACTCAGTAACATCCCCAAAAGCATCATCTACCCCAGCCTCTGTTGTCCCAAAGTCCTTTGGCAAAAGATGCTCACACATATTTCTATCCTTCCATACATTATAAATCGTAGGATAAACAGGACCATTGACCCATGCTTGTGGAACATCGGCAAACAATTGATGTTCACGTCCAAAGAACACCATGCTCCATGCCTGTGAATAATACAGTAATTTTTGCAGCTTTAGCGGACTAACCGTCATCTGCTTTGTCAACAAAGACAACGCAATGTAACGAGCCACCAAATTTATATCTTTAAGTTCATTCATCTTTTTATTTTTTATAAATCCTTGCAAAGCTACGATTATTTTTCAGAATCTCCAAACATTTCCATAACTTTAACACTAATTTCGTGGTAGATAGAAATCCACTACCTCATACAACTTCTCTATGCTCTCATTCACCATAACAGGAGCAAACACCCTTTCTCCGAAGCTTTTTGAATATTCAGCCATATTCCTGCAAAGTTCAGGAGATTCCATCAGTTTGCGAAGCTGCATGGTAAGGGCATCAGCATCATCAAATGGGAAAGTGAGGCAGTTCTTTCCCTCTTCTATCACATCAGGAAGACCACCTACAGGAGTAGTTACCACAGCAACACCTCTTGCCCAGGCTTCCAATACCACCATAGGGAAACCCTCATGGCGAGAGCACATACAATAGATACTTGCTCTATTCCAGACATCCTCCTTTTGCTTGCCAGTGATATAACCAGTAAAGGTAACACTATCATCCAAACCCATAGTTTGAGCCATCGCCTGAAAGCGCTCCACTTCACCATTTCCCATGATGGTAACATGCCAGTCATGGAAATCTGCTTTCAGATTCTTCCATGCTTGCAGGAGCAAATCGGGATGCTTGTTGTCATTCAGAAAGGCAGCCAAGATGATACTCTTCTCCTTGATAGAATAATCCACGGCAGGAGTCGGAGCACAGGCATTATAGATAACGGCAGTCTTGGCTTTCACAGTAGGAAACCACTCCGCAAAACACTTCTGCCACTTCTTTGCTAACAGCACCACATAATCAGCCCGATTCAGACACCATATAAACAACCGATTATGCGTATGGTCCTCCAACTGATTACCCATGTGGATATGCATGACTATCTTCTTTCTTCCCAGTAAGGCCAACAACAACACAGGCATTTGAATAATCAGGCAAATCTTGTCGGGCACAGTATGAAAATGCACGATATCATACTGCCATATCGTAAAAAGAGCTTTCAAGTATGCCTTCAGCGCATACCATAGTTTCACGCCATATCCTCGCTGAATCTGCGTACCAAGCCATCCGCAATGATACTTCTCCCAGAAAGGCATTGTCTTCATCAGGCGCAGCACACTCGCCACGCCTCCACCACTTTGTTCGGCAGAGCCGACCATTAATACTTTAGTCATAAAAAATCAACATATCATTTACAAATAGACAACACACATGAAAGGCATCTTACTTTCTGAAAGTTCCAATCTGTTTCATCAAAGATTGATGCAACAAGGTCAATGGTCGTTTGTGAATATCCTCTGGATTTAAATAAAATCCATGCACAAACCGTCCTTCTTCATTTTCAGGTATGACCTTTCCAAAAGCCTCCCTAAGTTGCTCGATATAAGTATCATTTACGGTAAGTTCTCTCCAAATAGTTTCCTCACATTCATCCTTCATCTCGTTATATAAATCGTTAATCTTAAATATTTCATCATGATTCTTTTGCAATTTAGAATCAGCACTTTCCAATTTTAATTGTAATGTATCTTTTTGCAAATTCATCAAATAACGACAGATTGATGTTGATTCTATATCGAAACGAAATGGATATAGTTCTTGTGGGTTCTCTGTATAAAGAGAGAACAAGGCTCTCTTTTCTAATTTGTTTTTGTTACAACTTGAACACGAAGGCTGAAGATTAAAAAAGGAAACACACAAAAACGGATACTGTGACTTCGGATAAAAATGATCTAATTCATAACGCCCAACAACATCTCCCTTTTCATCCTTTAAACTATGAATATAATTGGCATTGCAATATACGCAAGTTTTAATCCCCATTTTTTGTATATAAGGAGGCATGTCCTCTTTACGAATTGTTGCATAGTGCATTACCTCAACTATTCTATCCGCAAAATTCTTTTTGCGTTCACCAAAAATCTTAGCACTCACTTGTGTATCAGAAAGCATAGAAAATTTATCTTCTATCATAGAATCAAACCCAGAAGGTTTCAATACCAATAATTTGTCAAAGTTTTCCAAAATATTATTCACATAACAAATATAGTCCTCCTTATTCTCTATACTCATACCTTCAATCTGTTTGCCTAATTTAACCAACTGGTGCTTCACATTAGTTTGAGAATGCTTCCTCAAAAAATGACAAGCATAATCATGAGCCAAGGCTTCTATTTCTGGAGTAATCAAAATACGTTTCATTTCTTCAAGTCTTTGAGTTTTTGTTTCAGCCTTTCAATTTCACTTTCCAATTTTTCTATCTTGTTATCTCTCAAATCATATCTTTTCTCATAAAGACTACGAAGCTGCCTTTGTAATATTGGCTCAGAAACCACCTTTTCTATAAACTCTAAAGAACTCTCCTTTGTCCATTTGGACGAGTTCTTAGAATTCAAAAAATCAATAACACTTTGAATTTTATCTCTTGCAAATTCTCCCATGAAACCTTTCTTCAAAAAGAAACTCTGATGAAGAATGTCATTCACGTTTGCCCCAAAAGTGTCCTTAGATATTGTGTTACCTACTGATTTTCCATTTTCCAAATAAAGAACATTGGATTTTGGTATATCAGACAGAATAAACGGAGAATGCGTTGTCAATATGATATTGATAGAAAAACGGTAATTCAATCGAAATTGTCTTAATAGCTCTATAAGACGATATACTAATGTACGTTGGTATTCTGGATGGAAACAAATCTCCACTTCATCAAGCACTAAATTCACCAAACGATAATGTGGACGACTCACAGGTGTCATCTTGATATTGAATACATGGTACAAGAGAGCACTGAATGTAAAAAGATATTGCCGTTCACCAGAACTCAGTTTGCTATATAGCATTCTTTTACCAGTATCTATTTGTCTTAAATAAACTTTAGACTTGAAGAAAGGAGGTGGCAAGATTGACATCCTATCCTCTAAAGATGGGCGTTTAGACAAGACATCTCCTATGAAATGAGTATAATCCTTATAATAACTAAAAGAATCTTCAATCTTCTGCCCCTTAGCTAACGCTTTCATAAAATCAAGCGTCTTGCGTAACTTCGTTGTCAAATGTGACTTGTCATGAATCAATTGCTTTATAAAAGATGTATATTGAATTATAGAACTTTTATCATGACATATTTCATCCAAATGTTCCACATTAGCTATTTGCTCTGGTGCTCCAAATATTGGATAACTGGCAGCTATATTGTGTGTTTTATAAAACAAATAAGCGATTCCGACATAAAACATTAGGTCTTCTGATTCATCAATATGAAATCCATAACGTTCAAGAAGGATAGCTAATACAGAATGAGAATCCTCCGCTATCAGTTTTATTGCTGAACGTAATTCATATATATCCTTTATAGTATTCTTTTCCAAAGAAACCTTATTGGCAATATAGTCCCATGAAAATGAGTATTCAATATCATCAAGTTCATAATTATCAATAAAGTTGATATTGCGTCTTTTCGCTTCAATCAACAATATTTCAAGTCGGCTTGAAGTCAAATCCGTTTCCTTTTGTAAGTCAAATATCCCTTTATTTCTCTCAGGATTCAACGATATAGGAACCAAATAACCATCATTTTTATGAAACACCCCATCTAACCAAGAATCGTTTTTATCAATTCCTATATCATCCACATAATGGTGTCCTAACGCTTCTTCATCCAAATAATCATTTGAGTTATAAGACTGTAAAGAATAATTCGTCACCACAGAGAAAAAGAAATGCTTGCATAATTCTATACGCTGTGCTGCATCCATAAATACAACATCTATTTTTTGAGACTCTTCCTCTATATCAGCCCTTGGTCTTTCTTGTCCAAAGGTATCTTTTGCATCCAAAGAGTCAAACAAGCAAAACGTTTTTCCTTCATAAGAAAACAAAATCTTATCATATCTACATTTTAGAAAAACAACCTCATCATCTATTCGATATTTCAAGTCTGCATATATTCCATCAACATATTTCACATACTTGCTGCCCTTTTTATTTCTTCTAACACTTACACCAAGCATGTAGCCGAAATTATTGACCATTCTGAATATAAGTTCCAATAGCGAAGATTTGCCTGCGCCATTTTTACCAACTATTGCTGATACAGATATATTTTTTCCAAAAAAGTGAGGTTCAAGTATATCACCGCACAAACAATACTCCCCGGGAAATAAATTTCTCCGTGCCTTCTCAGAACACCTTTTGTCAATAGTTAGAGAAAGTAATCTAAATGTAGCCATTATTTATGAGTTTATCTATTACATTCTTTAATGCATACTGCAATCAATTTCTTGCCGTATTTATTCCATCCCCAAATCAACGGCATAATTATGACAATAGAAATCATTGCAATAAGCAAACAAAGTACGATGTTGCACCTAATTTGCTCTACATCAACAGAAAGGACTTTGGCAAAAACAAATATCACAATTCTATATATAGGCTCTTGGAATGCAAAAATCACCAAGGAATTTCGGCCCAAGAACTCCAATACCAAATTTTCACCAAGAGCCTTTGAGAAACACCAATAGGTAGAAATACCTACCAATGCTATTGGAATATACAGCCAGAAATTGCTAACCTTTAACATCGCCAAGTCTGCGCCAGTCCAAGGCAATAACAAAATTTGCCCCCCCAATAAACATAGGAATAGCACAAAGTTTGCCAATCTACTTCGGATAGATGAGCAAAAATATAATAAAATGCCTTTGCTCAAAAATCCCAAACTATAAAAGGCCATGCCTATTAAAGCTGCACATATTCCCCAAGGCAACCACCTTGCTACAGTACTCATATAGAGTCCTATAACATAACAAATCAACGAAAGGAATAACATGCACCACTTTCTTTTGCACTTACATAACAGCCAAAATGATATTTCCATTGAAAACAGGCATGGTATAAACCAAAGGGCACCATTGAACATCATAAACCTTATGTCATAAGTTCCATATACCAAGCCGAAAAGTTGGCTAATCGGAGATATATCAGCACCTCTCACATGCCGCTCTATCAACAGCCAATAAATATAGGTTAGCAAATAAAATATCACATAAGGTACAAGCAATGATTTTAAACGAGAGGCAAGAAAATTCCTAAAACATAGAAACTTTTCCTTCTTAAACAATAGGCCTGAAAGAAAGAAGAAGATAGGTATATGGAATCCCCAAATATATGTTCTCAATTCTACATTATGGGTAACATGCCCAAAAACGACAAAAAAGATAGCGCATCCACGAAGAATATCTACAGTATGATTTCTATTAGTTGCCATATCTAATATTTTAGCATTTTATGATAAGTGTTTTATACTATTGTCTGCCATTCGACGCTTTTCCATCATCTCTTTCATCATTTCCTCTCTCCTTCTCTGCTCCATCATGTTTCTATTGGCATTCAGACACAATGCTATCAGCATACAATAACCCATACCTTTACCTGAGAGCCAAGAAGAATCTGCTGTCTGCTCGATAGCAAGGCAACAGAAGGTAAGCATTGCCACACGATAATAACGCATATCCACTATTCGATTGAAAGCAACCAACCTGCGCTTCCAGAACCAGCAGAAGAAAAAGACACCGACGATACCAAACTGAGCCAATGTTGGATAATAAGCATCGCAAATGAAGCAACCTGCACCAACAGATTCATCGCTCATACCCCACACTTCATTCAATCTATATTTATAATATAAAGGAGAGTAGAACTTCCAAGCACCATTACATGCAAAAGATCCCATACCAGAGCCTAAAGGAAAATAGTCCCAAAGAATTTGCAATGATGTTTTGTAAGTCATTGGACGTGCCAAATTTTCATTATCCAATCCTGACACATAATAGGTATCAAATCTGGTCCACGTTACCATCAAGATGACAGTTACTAACAAAACTACGTATATCATAGTTTTGGGAGACTTGAAATTCAATCTGTTTTTGACAAAATAGACGAAACCTATGAAACAAACCACCTCGCCCATAAATTTAAACTTCGGTGCCAGCAAACCTGTTAATACTAACAAAAGAGCGATATTCCTGTTTCGCTTTGTTTCTTTAGTAAAAAGATACCACGACATACCTGTACATATAGCAAGTTGTCCGAGAACTGGAAATTCGGCTTCTACCTGAGTATTTAAGGTCTGCGGATGATAAACAATCCACGAGAATAAGGTTATGACCATTGTACCCAACATCCATTTCTTTTGCTTCTTTGTAAAGCGAGGATTCAATATCCATGTACAGAAAATAATAGAATAAGGGCGAATTTCTTGCATTAAATCTAACCAAACACCACCAGCGACATTAACGCCAAAAAGCAAAGAATAAACGGTATAGAAGGCTATCAGTCCAATACAAACCATAAACTCTTTCCATGGTCGCCTGTTAATACTGCGATTATTATACTTCATAAAAGTATAAACCAACAATATTCCAGTCATTACCTCATCGATGCTGGAAAAACCAGGAAGATCATTGTAAGCAATGCAAGTGGGGAAATAGATAATCCAATAAATCGTAAAAAAGCGAGAAATATCTTTCATAACTTCATAGCAAATTACTTCCAGTATATCGAATAAAAATCATGTTTAGGCACTTGTTGCTCTTTTGGCGGCAGTTTCATATAGTCACCATATTCACTACGCAAGTATGCATCTATCCCATTGACAGCCATGAATTCACGACCTTCAAATGTTATTAGTTGAAAGCCATCCCATATAGAACGTTCCATAATTTCTCCTAAAGATACATTCACATCGCATATCAGTCCAACATATTTAGATTGTACTTTAGAATGCATCATCGCCATGTCTATATTTTTCAAAGCTAAAGAATGAACAGAAAAAGGCAAAGATACCAACTTAAGAAAACAAACAATGATTTTTTTCCACCAAGTTTTTACTATAGAGAGTTCTCTGTATTTTGCTTTTCTAAATAGCCAGTTCCACTTAAAGCTTTTAAAATAAGCTACACTGTCCTCATAGGTATCGCACAAGTCATCGATAGGAAAAACATCTATGCTCACACCCAAGTTTTTCGTATTACCGCCCTCCACGACAAGAGTTCTGGTATCCTCCACCTTACCAAATCCTATATGAACATCCTTGTCCAATCGGCATTCAGTAAACCTGTAAATATCATCCTTATATTCTTTCAAGAACTTTTCATAATCAGGTCGAAGCATCGCGATATCAATATCATCATCCCATGGTATATATCCGCCATGACGTACTGCTCCCAACAATGTTCCGTATGCTAAAGTATATTTTATGTCATGTTTCATACAGAAATCATGCACGTTTTGCAAGATATCCAGTTGAATGGTTCTTAGTTCGTCATTCTTTATTTCTTTCATGTCTTTTACTTTAATTTTCTTTCCACTTCTTTCAGTTCTTCTGGCGTATCAATCTCATAGATACCCTCTATTTCCCTCACATGAATATCCAACTCCGGATAGATATCAAGAACCATATTATCCCAATACAGATTGGTATAATCCTTAGTTGCATACACATCTTCCATGTGAGCAATTATCTTCTGGCAATCCTCTTTCTTCCAATAAGAGATGCCACTCATTAGATACCCGTCACCTGCACCGATGTTGATTTTCACAAGGCGGTTGTTTTCATCGACTTCCAGCCCCCATTCATTCTCATATTTCTTTTTACGGGCAAAATAGGTAGATTGAGATACTTCGGACAGAAGAACATTCTTATCCATATACACATCGCCTTCCAATACGTATGTATCATGGAAACGCTCTTTCACAATATAGAGAGAATTGATATTGTTGCAGGTATCATATCTGTCATTAAATACGATATCCACCCCATATCTATCTTTCAGATATTCTAAAGATTCAGCCATGTATCCGGAAATCAAGGTGATATCATTTATCCCTTTTTCCTGTAAGAACAGAATCTGTCGTTCCACCATCGGAACACCATTCACCGCCACCAGACACTTGGGGCGGTCATTGGTCAAAGGGCGCAGGCGTGTTCCCATGCCTGCAGCCAATATTATAGCATTCATTTTTCAGATTATTTTTTCTTACGTGAAACCAAAGTAGCCACTGCAACGCCTGTAACCACTAAGATAGCACCCACAATAATATTTATCGACAAAGCACTTCCAACAAAGATAAAAGTAAATACCACTGCCCAGAACGAATAGGTAACATTCAGACATAGCGCCTTAGCTGCACCTATCAGGTCGATGGCTGTATACCAGCAGAAGAAGGATATCATACCGATCAGTGCCGTAAAGAAAAGAGTCAGCCAGCAAGCAGTATCCGAGAACACAGCACTTGTACCCATCACCATATTTCCATATCCACCCACCATGATGGGCGCAACCAATAAGATATAGACTACACCAGAAGTCAATTCCCTGATAAGCAAAGCCATCTGTGGGTCCACATTGCCAGCCTTCATGCCATATCCACAGACCACACCTTCAGTTGCCCAACCGATAGCAGCGACTGCTGCCAGCATAATACCACCGACAATGTTGACATCTGGATCACCAGCAGGTGTATAACCGATATAGATAATACCTATAATACAGATCAGCAATCCTAACCAGCCACGAAGACGCACTTTTTCTTTCAGTATCACCATTGCCATGGCAGAACCCAAAAGCGGATAACAGGCAGTTACTGTTGCTGTTAATGCAGCACCGCCCTTGGCGATAGCCAACATATAGAAAGTCATGGCAAGCGGACCACCAAACAAAGCGCCCAAAGCACAGTACAATCCGTCTTTCGATTTAAATGCCGGCCATAGTTCCTTCAGCCTTCCCTTATAGCCCATGATGATCAGCATCCATAAGGCTGCAAATGCATCATGGAGCATACTACAGATAAAAGTTCCGCCAACGAGGAGTACAGGATTCTCTACAAAAGGAGCCATTGCCATAGCCACACCTATCAGTACGGTGTCCAAGCCCCATGTCATACCAGAGAGAACTCCCGTAGTATAACCTTTGCGCATCAGCGCAGATGTGTTTGCTTTCATTATAAATCTATTTTCTTTAAGTTTTCTATTGCACGATTGTATCTGTCTTTTCCATATGTACCAAAGTCATCACCTTGAGCTTCCTTGATCACCGTCCATACAGCCCAGAGATAATCCATCAGTATCTGGTAAACCAAAATCTTTCTTCTGGCATTTTCCGGTTCCTTACCTTCAAAGTAATGGTTGAGGAAATAATCTTGATTCTCTTCCGTAAAGTTGTTCTCCAAGAACAAGGCTGCAATATCCCACATAGGGTCATTCATGCCTGAATACTCCCAGTCTATGAGATAGATGGTACCATCCTCAGCCTTTAGGAAGTTTTCTGCCACAAGGTCATTATGGCAAGGTTTGACAGAGACACCCAACTGGTTGAGGTAATCTTCCAGCCGGAACACCTTTTCTCTTATGGGTTCATAACCATCATACATTTTTCCGTCAGCATTCTTCAGTAGCTCTTCATAGTTGAGAATCTCCTTGAACACATTAAACTCGTTGCCAAAACGCACATGCGAATGATGCAAGGTCTGGAATATCTTGGTTATCTTTTTCATGTTGGATGGTCGCTGGATGGTAGCGCCGTTCAGCGTTTCTGCGTTCTTCACATAATCAGCCAGTTTGATACCATTCTCCGCATTAAAGTATCTCACAGGAGGATTGATGCCCATCTTGCATGCCTGCAAAGAGTTCTGCTCCTCGTTGCTTCTTACCACCATGCCTTCCGATCCATTGCCTGGTACACGCAACACGTACTCCTGCTGTCCTTTGCATACCTTGAAATTTTTGTTCGACATACCTCCTATCTGCGTTATCTTCACCTCATTCTCTATCTGTTCATGAGGGAAGATGGTGGTCAGATAAGAAATCAAGTTATCGTAATCAAAAGGATCTTCCTTTCTGCGCAGTTTCGGATAGATATAATTGCATAGTTTATTGAAATCCTCCTCACAGTCAACATCTCCCCATATCAGATTGGTAAAACGAATATAAGGACGGTCGAGCACATCAGCCGAATCCAGCAACAGATATTCATAGTTGAGATAAGGATTATTGCTGCTCTTCCATTTCAGCATCATTCTGTCAAATGTCTGCTTCGATATCTTGACGATGCCCAACAGCTCACCCTCAAAGTTGCATATCTGATGGCGGTCTTTGCTCACCTTGGTGATATATCCGTTCTTGGTTTCCACAAAAGCCTCATCACCACTACCCGACTCCTCTGTGATGGCAAAACAGTTTTCATTCTTGGTTTCCGACAATGCCTTCAGCACCTTGTACTCATAGAATGTATCGCCCTCTACCAGCAGGAAGTCCTCCTTGATATATGGAGCAACACATGCGAGGGATCCCATAGACGAAGTAAACTTATAATCAGTGTTCAAAACCAAGTGCACATGATCCGAAGCATACTTATGGTACATCTGAACTTGCCCCCCCACGACGAGATAAATGTCAGTATAATCGAGAGCTGTCAATGCTTCAATAGTTCTGTCCATCAGGCACATATCTTTATGATACGGTTTCAGCGGATAAGGTATTTGAGTATCCTTATCCTGTCTTGCAGATAAGATAACGGCTGTATTCATTATATTCCGAAATAAAGTGAAAGAGTGAAGAAAGACTTGTTCTTATAAGGATTCAGAATATAGCTGGCACTTACCGGAAGTCGGAAACTTCCAAACTTGAATGCTGTGCTGTATTTGGCATTTATGTTTACCACATTAAATCCACTCTGACAGTCAGTATAGAATCCCTTGTTCAGATTGGCTCCCACACATAGAGCCATACTGTTGTTGTCGTTAAAAGAATAGGTGTACCCTACCTCAGCGTAAGAGGAATACATTTGCTTTCCGTCCTCATTCTTGTCAGCACCAAAGACATAAGTAGAAAGTGTTACCCACAAAGGAATCTTCTCACCAGTCCATGTGGCATAAGCTTCCACCCAATGTCCTGTGCTGCGATTGCTCAACTTAAAGTATCCATCCTTCTCACCTACCGCAGAAGGATAATAGTAATCAGATACACCCACAGTAAACTCACTCACGGTATAAGACACACCTAAATCCACCTCCTGATGGCTTCCATTCACCGCATAGGCTCCCATGGCAAAGGCATTAAATCCCTTATTGCCATAGCCCAACATAGGGAATGCCACAGGCGCAGTACCATATTCAATACCTCGCCACATATACTTAGTGGTAAGTTCCATAGAAACAGAGAAAGGCGAAGCCACCTTCGTACTGTCATTGGCAAACAAACTTGGCATCCACGCTACCAAGCAAACTATTAATACAATATATCTTTTCATTCTTTTAAAATTGACTTATAAACATCTATGTATTTTCGTGCAGTCACAGAAACATCATAATGCGATTTCACATATTGATAGGCATCTTCCACCTGTTTGTCGTTTCTTCCATTCCTTATAAAAGAGAGAAGCTTTTCTGCACAATCAGCAGGATTCTCATTTTCAAATGACAAGCCAAGCCTTCCGTCATCTATCACTTCCATTGGAGCAGGTATATCACTCACAAGAACAGGAACTTTCGCAGCCATCGCTTCAGCTATAGTCAGTCCAAAGCCTTCATTGCGACTCGGCTGAATGAACAAATCATAATTGGCAAGAAGCGAATAAATTTTTTGCTGTTCCCATCTTCCTTCAAAGGTAACAAGATCTTCAACCTTTAACTGACGACATAGGTCAGTCAAATAATTATAATCTTCACCATCTCCAACAAAATGCATATGGAAATTAGTCACACCCTTATTTTTAACTATGGCTAAAGCCTTTATAAGAACATCCTGTGCCTTGGCTGCCATTTCCAGTCTGCTCACTTGAGCGAAATGCAATTTACCATCTTCAAATTTCTGGGAAGCAGAATGACTTATTAAGCCAACTCTTATACCATTCGGAATGACTACACTCTCAAAGCCTTGATCCTTCGTAAAATCAGCCACCGCTTTTGATATAGAAATTAATTGCCTGTATATTGGATATTCACCAGAACTGTTACCCAGTCCATGAATCGTTCTTACCAAAGGCTTGTTTCTACAGACCTTGATACAATCAACACTTCGAGAAGAATGTAGATGTAAAACATCTGGCGAAAACCTCAATAACTTCCAATTCAATTTGATGATAGGAAGAGGATTCTTACTACCAGGCTTTCGTCCCATCAATTCAACCTTGCATTTGGGATTGAGTTTCTTAAGCATATACTCTTCCACCCAATCATTAATCACAAATATGCAGACTTCATTACTTTCAGCCTGAACACTGGCTATGTCCACCACCATATTTTCCGTTCCGCCTGTACCCATCGACCACAGGATGTGTGCTATTCTCATTTTTTGCGCTTATTAATGAACGATATACGTTCAGATATTTTTGAGCAGTTACAGAAACATCATAGTGTTCACAAACATATTGAAAAGCCTGTTCGACTATAGTTTCATTTCTGCCTTGTTTTACAAACTCTAATATTTTATTAGCGCAATCCTCCACATTCTTGTTTTCAAAAGTCATTCCTAAACGGCCTCCATCGATTATTTCGAGTGGTCCTTCGATATTGCTCACCAAAACTGGTATTTTTGCAGCTATAGCCTCAGCCACAGTCAATCCGAATCCCTCATATCGGGAAGGTTGAATGAAGAGGTCATAACGGCACAGATTTTCATATATCCAAGCCTGCTCTTTTAATCCTTCAAAAATGACATGATTATCAAGATGCAATTCATGCGTCATTTTAATTAGCTGGGATTTACCCCCCCCATTTCCAACAAAGTGCATCTTGAAATTCGTAAAACCATAAATGTTTTTCAAAATACCCAATGCCTTTAGAAGGATATCCTGTCCCTTTTGTTCTAAATCCAAACGACTCACTTGTATAAAATGAAGCTTGCCATCAGCAAAAGGAGCAACTTTGGTATGAGCTATTCTGCTCACAGGAATACCATTATCAGCAACCACAGAGTCAAAACCTTGTTTCTGTGTAAACTCATAAACAGCCTTAGATATAGAAATCAGTTTATCATACTTAGGATATTCATCGCTTACATTATAAGTATTATGTATCGTCCTTACCCTCTTACCGAAAGGATAAACCACAAGATTAATCTCCCGATAGGCATGAGTATGGATGACATCAGGTCTAAATTTCATCAAGAACAAATTCAGTTTGATAATAGACCAAGGATTCTTACTTCCTTCATGCCTATTTAGCAATACGACCCTTACTCTTTCTTGATTCACCTTTGCAAGAATCGAAGGTTCCACCCAATCATTAATAATGATTAATGCCACATCGTTTGCCTTTGCCTGCTCGTTGGCAATATCCGGAAGCATCGTTTCTATACCTCCCGTCCCAAGCGACCAGTGAATATGTGCTATTCTCATCTTATATATCTTATTTGATTACTATGTGCAAAGATATGATTTTTCTGACAAATCGCCAAATTATTATCATGAATATATCAATTGTGTACATCACCATTCTTGATGAAGCTTGGTTCATTCAGCTACCCATTACATCTTAATCAATGACATCAACACTTATTGCAATATTTTACATAATAAATAAGGTTGACTCCACTTTTTAAAGTGAATTCAACTATTATTATTGAATTCCATCAAAGAAGTCCATCGTATCAAATCTCCCACTTTCCTCACGAAGATTCTCACACCAACTCTTGAAAGCCTCACTTTCATTCTTTTCCTCATCCTCTGTACAGAAAAAACGCAAATTGTTATTTTGAAAGAGCAAAGAAGTTTGTCCTTCATTCATCTTATGAAGCGTATGCATGATTTCCATTCTTGACTTTTCATTATAAGTAAAGATTGTAATATCACGCCCATCCTTACGCTCCATATTCTCCTTACATTGCTGTCTGAAAAAAGACTGGAAATAATGATAGTCATTATCACCTAGCGAATGTCCAAAGAAAACGACTTCATCAGCATCTTGCAAATCATAAGATACAGGATGGCTACCATAATGAAGATTAAAACTCTTTCGCAAAAAATCATAGTTTCCATCTATTGTATCTACAGAATCATTTATGCCCAATATGGCAGAGTGATTTGCCAAGCAACCATGAACATACTCAAACAAAGGTTCTCTTTCCAGACTCAGCCAATCTGCAAGCCTTGACAAGTCGGTATAATTGAAAGAATAAACTTTTTGAAATGCTCTGTCTCGACATACCAACGAAAAGACTTTAGCCGCCAAAGAGGAATCCTTTGGCGTTACATTCTTCTCTTCAGAAATCAAATATGAAATCATCGCCTCTACAATTTTGTTAAAGTCTTGTTCATCTTTCTTTGCAATTTTTGGAATGGCACCTTGATATCCAGACATATATGGCTGACTCCATCCTGCGACATAATTTGCCAACTCTCCTTCCAAATCAAACCATCTTTCAATTTTAGATTTTTGATTAAGATGTTCATATAGATTACTCTTCAAATCCTTCGGCCAAAATTCACTCTTTGCGAAATCCGAATAACGAGTATTACGACCTATATTTAAATCAAAGCCATTACCAATAACAAACAATCGATTAGGTATTTTATTTTGTTCCATATTCAATTTCATACGTAAATTTTAATCGTCCTACATAGTTGAAAGACATATATTAAAATCTCAAACTTCTCAAACAAGAAGCAAAGTTACACATTCATAATATCCTTACCTACTTCCCTTCCGCATCTTTCTGAGACAAAAGACTTTGAAGCACACTCTTTATCACAAAACAAAACTCCGTATGCATTCCATCTTTATCAAGATCCATGATGGAGTTAAGACGCTGGCGCAGTTCTTCATCAGGAAGCAAATTACCATCTTCATCATAAATCTCTCCATCAATAGCAGCCTCTCTACGCTTGCTTAACCATTTACAATTAAGATTCAGTGTATCAACATCTTTTTGTGCTTTGTCATCAGCACCCACAACTCCACCAAACTCATCATACTTAAAGAACTGCTGGCAATCTTCCTGCAAAGGCGTAATAGTCAGTATTTCGGACTCTTTCGCCTTATCACAATGGAAAAAACTCTTTTTCTCTTTCTTTGGGGCAGCCATTCTTCCTTGTTCTTCCTCGATAGTCGGACGGCAAGAAAGCAGAAAATTTTCATATTCCCCAGCCAGCATGCGGTTTTTATCTTTTGGGAAAACATGTTCTACCACATATTGTGGATGATTAGAATATTCCAACCTACACCCACAATAGCAACAGATTCCACCCTGTTCTTTAAACATCCACTCTTTAAGATCTTTGAAAGTGCTAAAACTCTTGACCATGTCATACACGTCAGGACCTTGCAACGAAGGATGTATAGATTTATCAGCAAGGCTTTCTTTGTCTAATTTAGCTTTAGTCAATTCCTTTTCATAAGCTACGACCTCACAGGCCTCGAAGTTTTTTTCTATATATTTCATACCGTTCTGCTTTCAAGTCTATTGATTATAGAACGAATCTTCACCAAAGAAGGCTGATCTGGCGATGTTATCGTTTCCAAGACAGCAAGCTGCTCTTTTGCCTCCTCCAACTTACGCATACTTACGAGTTGCTGAACATCCTTCAACTTCTGTTCTACAGAACTGTCACGAGTACCAACCATCATCTCTTCTTCCAAGATCAAATTGGAATCAAGACCATAAGTCCTTAGTTCCATATGCTCATACTGATGCGTCTCATGATTGTACCACAAACGATACACCACATTCTCATCCGTATTCTCTACCGAAGAAATAACAAGCGGAGCATGGGTACTTACAATAAACTGAACATTAGGAAACGTTGTGTGTAAAGCTTTCAGCACTTTACTCTGCAGAGCAGGATGAAGATGCTCATCTATCTCATCAATAATCACAGTGCCATGGGTATGCATAAATGCTTCATCGCCCAGCATCGTCTTATTCAACAAAGCGCACCTTATAGCAATATCAACCACAATATTGACCAATCGCTTATAACCATCAGAAAGCATGGAAGACTCAACAAATCTACCATCTGTATACTTAAAATACACCTTTCCCCTTACAGGTCTAAGCACCATCTCTTCAATAATGTTACAGCCATCTGCTCCTAAGCATTTTTGAATTGCTTTTTTCACACAATTAATTTCCTGCTCTCCGCTTTCAGCCTCTTGCAAAACCAACAATCGTTCAAGCCAGTAATCAAATAGTCCACGGCAGTCATAGCATTCAAAATAACCAAAGGATGGTTTTTGTGCATATTCTTTAAACTTATTTCTGTCAATCTTACGAGATGCGTGAATATCTTCTGTTGTAAAACAAGCATATACTGGCAAGACATTGTTTTGTACAAACGAATCCCCCTGCTTAACATGAGAATTAGAATACAACTGAGCAGCATAATTTTTCAAAGGAACTAACCCTTGAATCAGATTACGGCTGTTTTTCTTTGACTTTTTCTCAAGATGTAATTCTGTAGAATAATCAAAATCTATCGTCTCACCTTCAGCATCTATGATAGGATGAATATCCGAAAGACCAAGATGAAAAGAAATCGCTATTGGAGCTTCTGGGAGTATGGTATTATTAGCATCAACATTCATCTTAAAATCCGCATCATCCACACTCTTCCATACAGTATTTTCATCACTATACCCACAAAACAAGGAGTTAGCGACAAAATTGCACGCCCGAATAAGAGAGGTTTTTCCACTTGAGTTGTCACCTATCAAAAGGTTGATTCCCTTGCGAAAATCCATCGTTTTATCGTCATAGCAACGGAAATTGCTTATTCTAATATCCTTCATCTTATATATCCTATTTGATTACTATGTGCAAAGATATGATTTTTCTGACAAATCGCCAAATTATTATCATGAATATATCAATGACGAACTTACCATTCAGCTTCGTACAGATATGATTCAAACCACAATTCTTGTTATCTTCCCAGGCGAGAAGTCTAAATGACAGAGGGATAGCAAGACCTACATCTTGCCATCCTATCATCATATAAAATTCTTATCTACTTTCTAATTGCGTTTTTCAATGTATCAAATTAAACAAAATTGTCCAAGACATATCTTATTGTACGATTCATTGTTGCAGGTGATTGCTTATAATGCATAACAGAAAAGACAACAATTTCATCATCATCAACCAAATAAAATACCATATTTGGACCTATATTCAGATGCCTAACTTTTATCTTATCAGAAGAGTACTTCTTATCCCATATCCCTGTGTCAGGAGAAAGTCTTAATCCATTAACTTTATCCAATATTTTCCGTATAGACTTTTTCGCTATAGTTTCTCCAAAGTTCTCCTTTACATATTCTGCAACAACTTTCAATTGTTCTGAGGCAAATGGAAGCCATTTTAATTCCATCCCATTTCCTCCATTATAGAATTTTCAACTTGTTCCTGAGTTAAGCAATGTCCACTTCTATGCTCTCTCACTGCATATTCCGCCAACCCCTTCATCAAAGAAGGAGACAACCCATCTAATAGTTCATTTTCCTGTGTACAAGGCTCTTTCTCTGCATCACCTTCAGATGCAGTTAGAGAACACGTACTTACTTGAAATTTAGCCAAATACTTTTCCACCATCTGCCTCAAACTGACATTATGCTTTTTTGCATACATCTCTGCTTCTTGGAAAATTTTACTATCTATAGTGATTGTACTCATAATTTCTAAATTTAAACGTATAAACTATATCTTGATTGCAAAGCTACAATATTTTTTCGAATTCGCCAAGGGAATCTCACGATTTAACATTAACACACTTGATAATAGGTCACTCAATTCCACCATCAGCCACTTCATCATCAAGACATTTTTGAATCCATTCCATAGAACTCTCCTTATATCTATCCAGTCTTTCCCTAACTCCCTGATAGTTGATTTCTTTGAATTCTATATTGTCTTTGGCATTTGCCAGTCTGTTTTCTAACCCAGCCACACCCAGGATGGTTTTAGCCCGGTCATTATTGTTCTTTCTCAATATAGTATAGAAGTTCTTCTGCATGATGAGAGAGAAAGATGTTGCATGGAAAGAATTGGTGACGATACAATCTGCAGACTGAATATAACCGAGGAACTCTGCAGGAGATAACTCTGCACGTACTTCACTATGATAGCGATGGAACGGATTCTGTACAGCGCCTATGCGAATTACTTTCTTACCCAACTGTTGGGCTATTCTATTGGCAAATCCTAATGCATCAGGATTTCCATCAAGGATAAACAAGAGTACATAACCCTCGTCCTTTGGCTTTACAGCCATAGCCTCGCACTCTTCCTTGGTAATCAGCAAAGATGGATCGCAAACCACCTCAGAGTCTCTGCCCAACTTCTCCTTGAGAAAAGTCTGCATAGTCGTTTCTCTCACAGACAGTCCATCAAAAGAAGATATATACTTACGATATTCCTCTTCCACTTTACCCTGGAATAAATCCAGACGTCCCATACTCACCGCATAAGTATAAAACTTGGCATGGCCCTTGGGCATCTGACCAAGATAAATTTGATCTACGCCCTCATTAATAGCAGGATTCCAAATCTGGTCACTACCAAAGAAAACAACGTCATAATACTTAGGTGCATCATTCACAAAAGATACAACCGAAGACAGTTTGATGTTATCTTTCAGAAAGCGATTAAACTTACTGACTGTTTTAAATCTTGAAACAATCAGCGTCATGCAGGAAAACAAATATCGCAACTTGGCGATGATACCCCTGCATTTCTTAAAATCCTTCCATCTGAAATACATTCTATATGCCTCTATCGCCTCTGGACGATAATCGACAACTTCAACATTATGCCCTAATCTTTTCAGAGCCGAATACAAAGACATACACTGCAATACAGCTCCATAATTCAACGCACGATGATAGGTTACTATTCCTATTTTCATAATTACCAAACTTCTATTTCTAATCTTGGTTTAACATATAATTGATTGATGACATCAACATAATCATCAAAACATTGATGGGCAGCAGAATCCAACCACATATAGCGATTAAGACCGAAAAGATATTTTGCCAGCCCTGGCTTACCCAACCATGTCATGATCAATTTTATCTTGACATCATTCCGTTTCTTTGAAGGAACAAACATCCCTACAAAACTGGCCAGACAACGCAATGCCATTCCTAACATGGTTCTGTTAGTTATGGACAACAAGGAAGTGGTTCCTAAATTTCTCGCAGCTCCAGGCTGGTTGGCCTTTCTCCATGCATGAGCCATCTGCGCCTCATTCTCTATCTTCTTTTGATCTCCCTTTATTCTTTTCAAGCGACATGACAGGATAATACCATCCCATTCTTTTCTTTTTAAAGAAGAGGAACGGAAAGAGAATTTTAATTCATCAGGAGAAAAAGTTCTCACGCTACCATCCTTCAACAATATTTTCACGTCAACAAGTTGCTGAACAATACTATCTGTAGAGACACTGGCATTGCCATAGATGGCACCTCCTACCGTACCCGGCAAGTCAATCATACAAGAGTACCCTTTCATTCCATCCTTTACCATTTTTCGCACAATCTGTTTCACACTTGCGCCACATTCGCAATACATGAAATCATCTTCTACATAAAATTGATGAAGCAATTTCA